>Ga0307507_10004898_pt1 | contig 22928 bp, 7 predicted proteins | sample 7_EM_MG_FD_207223 | JGI IMG/M metagenome (GOLD analysis project Ga0307507, IMG submission 207223) | Populus trichocarpa ectomycorrhiza microbial communities from riparian zone in the Pacific Northwest, United States - 7_EM | ecosystem: Host-associated > Plants > Roots > Unclassified | place...
AGATTCTCTAGTTATTCCCTTCTCTTCTTTACGCAACGTCTTGTTCTCTTAAAAAGCTATATACCCTTAGATTTAGATAGAATTTATATTATTCCTTTAAATCTTCCCCAAAGCCTCTTCGAGCCCTTATATTACGTTGCGTTAAAAATAATTACTATTAAAATGGTAAACGAACCCAAATCCTCTTTAATAACTATAAGTATTATATCCCTAGTTAGGGAACAGTTAACCATAATACAATAGTCCTTTATAGATGCCTTAGCTTAGTAGCGGGCTATACTAGAAGCCCAGTATTAGCAATTAATAGAAGCATTTTGTAAAGAACTCCATAACGTCTAAGCATTTACGTTAGAGACCCCGATACCGCCTATAAATAAAATTAATATAACTGTATCTGAACCTAGCCCATTAAATACGAACCCTAAACTAATAATAGTAGCTTAACCTGTACCTATAATGAACCTAGTACCTGCTGTAAAATTAGAAAAGCTTCCTAACCCTCTAATATTTAATAGAAATTAAAATAACCTATATCCCTTTATAACTAAGCTCTGTCTTAAACTTTTAATAAACTATAACTAATACCCTACCGAAGCTAGCAAGGTTAGCTATAGAATGTCTTATTTAAGTAAAGATGCTGCATGAACTATAGACCTATTCTTCTATAATAGCACCTTCGTTAATTTCGAAACCTTTATCTCTCTGCTAGAATAAATATATAATAACGCCAGTTGCGAACACACCGCTGTTACTAAACTTAAAAACCTATAATAACGGAACTGAGACTTTATAAGCTTCTTTTTGGAATTTTTAGGCCTTATTAGCGAACTGGATTGGAATGAAGCCGCTAGAGTTGCTGCTCTTTAATAAGCTATTTTGGATAAAATTAGAGCACAGTTAGTAGGTAGGAAACTACTAAAGGACCTACCCGAATTTGCTATAATGTGTTAACGAATTAATAAGGACCTTTAATATAACAAATAGACTCGTTCTCTAAAGCCAACTATACCTTATGTTTAAAGCTTTATGAAACCAATATATACCCTAAAGCGCGACCCTTCTCTAAAACCTACGCACGACCCTATAGACCTCGACGCCACTTAATCCTATGCACCCTTAGAAACCGACAAACAAAGAACTTAAGCCGTAAATAGAGAATACTTCGGATATGGTAGAAAAGAACATATCCAAAGAAATTGCCGAACTCACCCTTTTAAAAAAGTCCGCCGTAGTTCCTCCTGGTCTTTAAATCGCATCTACTCCTTAAATTGTACTTGTTCTTTAAGCCGTACTTACTCCTTAACTTGTATTTATTCCATAAATTATACCTAGTTGTTATAAAGCATCTTACCTTTAGCTAACTTAGAAAACGAATTATCCTAGGGCCAAGTCGCGCCTTAGGATAAGAAGTGGAAGAGTATAAGTATCTAGGCTTTTCCAGCGCTAATACATAACACGACTCCCTTAATATACTTGGCGAAATTTAAATACTTAGAAAATGGAAGGAGGTACAAATCCTTATAGACAGCGGAGCCACTAGTATAGGCTTTATTAATATAAACTACACAAAAACCTAACGCCTAAATTTAAAGAAACTCGATAAGCCCTAAGGCCTATAAGGCTTTAACGGCAAACCCTTAATATATGGCGAATTAACACACTACGCTCTTATAAAAATGCAGATAGGTAAATACCTTAAATACGTTTCCCTATTCGTAATACCCCTAAAGTAGTATAAGATAATACTTGGATATAGATGGCTAAAACAACACAACCCTTTAATTAGCTGGGTTAAAGAAATACTAAAGTTCCATATAACCTACTGCCAAAGTTATTGCTTAAAAACCCATTTGCCCTATAAATATGCACACGACTATTTAAATTTAAAACAATATAAATTACCCTTACTATAAACCTTGAACTAATATAATAAAGCTACAACTGCCAATTGCAGTAAAGAATATAAAGATATTACGTCAAAACCTCTTAAAATTCGTATGATATAAGCCGCACCCTTTATCTTATTAGTAAAAAGACGAGATTACGAAATCTTTGCTATAACTATAGAAGACATTAAGAAAGTACTAGAACCGAAACAATATATTAATTCTTAACCTTTTATACCTAAAGAGTACCATAATCTAATTAATGAGTTTAAAAAACAATTTGCAGACCAACTAGCCCCGCACCAAAATAAGCACGATTTTAAGATAGAACTTAAGCCTGGTATAACACTAAAGTTTGGTCCGCTATATAGTATATTATAAGAAGAACTGCTTATGATGTAATAATACCTTAATAAGTATCTAGAAAAAGGATTTATTCGCCCTAGTTAATCTCCATTTGCCTTACCTGTACTATTCATTAAAAAGCTAGGAGGAGGCTTAAGATTTTATATTAATTATTAAGCTCTAAACATAATTACGATTTAAAACTGATATCCAATTCCCCTGATTTAAGAAACGCTTAACCGTTTAGTAAAGGCACGGTACTTCACAAAGCTTAACATAGTCGCTGCCTTTAATAAAATCTGTATATATAAAGGAGATGAGAAGTATATAGCTTTTTATACACAATAGGGACTCTTTAAATACCTAGTAATACTATTTAGCGTAAAAAACGGTCCTGGTATGTTTTAGCAATATGTTAATAATACGCTTTGTAAATTCCTTAATATATTTATTACCGCGTATATTAATAATATCTTAATCTACTTATCCTTGCTTTCTAAATATTGGAAACACGTTAGAATGGTTCTTAAATGCCTATAAGATGCGGGCTTATAATGCGATATTAAGAAATGCAAGTTCCACGCGTCTGAGGTTACGTACTTAAGCTTAATTATATCCCATAATGGAATTAAAATGGACCCTAAGAAAGTCGCCGCAATTATAAACTAGGGAAGCCCTAGTAATATATAAGACGTTTAAGGATTTCTAAGATTTGCAAACTTCTATTGTCAATTTATTAACCACTTCTTGGAAATTGCCCAGCCATTAGTAAACCTAATAAGAAAGAACATAAAATTTAAATAGACCACTAAATATAAATAAGCTTTTAACAACCTAAAGTATTGTTTTACAACTGCTCTAATTCTCACCCACTTCGACCCTGACCTTAAATGCATTGTTAAAACAGATTCGTCTGATTATACACTAGGAGGAGTGTTATCGCAATACAATAAGAACGGCGAGCTACGTCTAGTAGCCTTTCTCTCTCGGAAACTCGCCCCTGCTAAATTGAACTATGAGATATATAATAAGGAACTGCTTGCAATCATTAGATGCTTTAAACAATGGCGTTCTGAGCTTAAAGGATCGTTGTTTCTAATACGCGTATTAATGGACCATAAGAACCTGCAGTACTTTATAACTATAAAACAATTAACACAGCGCCAAATTCGTTAGGCCGAATACCTCTTACGATTTAACTTTAAGATTATATACTAACTAGGCAAACTTAATTAGAAGCCTAACGTATTAATATAACGATTATAGGACCTACCTACGAACGCTTTGGATGAACGGATTATAAATTAATTATAGATCTTACTACCCCCTAAACGTTTTAAAAAGCTACGTCCTATATTTCTAGATGCGGAACTTAACAGAAATAAATTAGAAGTTAATAAATAGGAAATAGAAATTAATAAGCTAATAGAATACGAATATAAGAACAATATATAGATAATAGATATAATAAAAGCAATTTAAACAGGAAAACGACAGTATAAGAATATTACACTCGCTAAATGCGAAATTTAAAACAATCGATTGTACTATTAATAGAAGATAGTAGTTCCGAATTCTAAACCTTTATAATTTAAGATACTCAATTTTGTACACGACTCCCCTATAGCAGGGCATCCTGGCCATATAAAGACCTATGAGATTGTTTAACGAGCATACTACTAGCCTATAATGCACAACTACGTACGAAAATATGTTCGAGCATGCAGGATATGCGTGCGTGGAAAGACCTTTTATGTAAAGAAGTAAGGAGTACTTTAACCGCTACCAATTCCAATATAAAGATGGCGCGATATCTTAATTGACTTTATAGTTAACTTGCCTAGCAGTAATGGGTTCACGAATATTATAGTAGTTATTAACTGCCTTACGAAAATGCAATATATAATTCCCATAGACTTAATTAATACGATATTAGTAGCTAAATGTTTTATTAAGCATATCTTTAAGCTACACGGACTTCCTAACTTAATAATATCTAACTATAAAAGCTAGTTTGTTTTAGACTTCTGGCAAGCTCTATATAAATAATTAAGTATTTAAACATAACTCTTAACTGCGTTTTATCCGGAGATAGATAGTTAAACTGAAATTGCGAACGCGATTATAGAACAATACCTATAAATGTACTGCTCCTACCTACAAAATAACTGGGAAAAATGGCTGCCTTTAACTAAGTTTACTGCGAATAATACGATAAATGTATTAACAGGCATAATGCCGTTCTACACAACCTATAGATAAAACCCTTAACTTGGATTTGAACCATAGCCCAAAATCAATATAATAGGACCTACGATTAAACGGATCCAGTTAATTAACGCGCATAACTTCGCTAATTAAATAAAGTAGTTAACAGAACTATTACGAAGTAAATTAACATACGCTTAAATAGTATAGGAATGGCATGCAAACAAAGGACGAGCTCCCGTATAGGACTTTAAGGAAGGTAACATGGCTTACCTAAATATATAAAATATACGGACTTAACGGCCCTTAAAGAAACTTAATTAGAAGTTTGCGGGGCTGTACTAAATTAAGAAGAAACTAAGCCCGTACGCCTATAAGCTTAAACTGCCGACTAAGATAAAAATACACCCAACGTTTTACGTAAGCTTATTACAACCTTTAAAAGATAATCCTATAACTTATAAAGTACCACCGCCACCTCCCATAATTATTAATAATGGTAATGGTTCTTACTTTATTAACTTAATTAACAATATGCGATAGAAACTATAATTTAAACAATTTAAACTTCTTATTAAGTGGAAAGGATATAAAACACGAACCTAGGAAACCTATAATTAGATTAAGGCCAACGCGCCTTCCCTGGTAAAAGAATTCTATAAGGACCATCCTTTGCGGCCTACTCTGGCTGGATAGACACGATATAAAGGCAAACAACTGCCACCTAACATGAATACACGAAACTCGAATTTAAAAAGAACTCGAAATAAGTTACAACGTTTATGACGCGATTATGTAACACGCAAGATATTAAGGAACTTTAACCGGCGGTCGAAGTTGTCTAATTGGTTAGATCTGCCTTGCCAAGACCACCACCTGACGCGAAAATACGACACGTAATAAAAAATTAAAAAATAAAAAATAAAATTCTAAATTCTTAACCAAATTAAATTATTTTAAACCTTTGGCTAAAGGGGGGGTACTGTAACGGGACTAGCCTAGTTATAGTAGGAATGTCTTAGTAAAACACTCGACAAGATAAACTTAACGCTTTAACCAAATTCTGCCGAATTCTGCTAGCTTGATTGACTTCTGCCAAGTTCTGCCAGATTAATTGAATTCTACTAAAGTCCGTCCACGTGCGTGTGTGCGCACGTATTGACCAAGACCCCTAACTATTTAATTATAAGATTCTCTGGTTATTCCCTTCTCTTCTTTACGCAACGTCTTGTTCTCTTAAAAAGCTATATACCCTTAGATTTAGATAGAATTTATATTATTCCTTCGAATCTTCCCCGAAGCCTCTTTGTGCCCTTACAATCGATTGGATAATTATACGTTCCCGTCGGACTGACCTCTTACATCGTCCTATAGTTTAACCGGTTCTAACGCCTCCCGCGCTATTATTACTAGTCTATCTATCTCCTTTCTAAGTTAATATACTACCGCTAATATATGGCCCGTAATACCTAGCACGATTTTCTATATTTTCCCATACTAAAAATATAGAGGTTTTAATACTGGGTAGAGCTATTTTTTTTATAGTAAAATCGTTACATATACTAATTCTTAGTGTATTAGTAGTACTCTTATTAATATTAGTTACTAGCATTTAAGGCTTAGCTAATTGTTAATTAGCTAAAAAGTTATATATTTAGCTAGCTACCTAGGATATATTTAAGTATCTTATAAGGTAAGGATATAGATAGGGAGTTTAATTAATAAATTAATAGTGTTTTTTATATCCATTGTATTATACTATGTATAATACTACGTATGCAGCCTCTAGGCTATGGCGCTATAGTCCTATATATATAAATCCTTCCTAAGCAGCTTAATATGTACTAGTAACTAAATAGACACTCTAGCTTATATTTAAAATGCTAAAGAAGCTACTAGCTATTAGTATTTTTGTTCTAGTATTTTACTTACTAATATTTAGGTTACACTAATAAAATAAAAAGAAACCCTAGCTTTTTTTTATCTATTTCTGCCGTATTTTGCCATTATTACAGTAAAATAAGCGCTCTAAAAGATAGACTTTTAATATAGTATTGCATATAAGAATAAGAGAGACTATATAGCTTACTAGCCTAAAAATGGCTACTAATTACCCCTATATAACTGTTTTATTCTATATTTTATTCCTTCTCCTTACTAAAGAAATAGGTAGGGAATTAGTAATTAGTAGGTACTCTTCCTAAAAGTAACCTACTAATTCTAGATTTGCGTTTTAGAAAACGGATATTTTAAGGGCAAACTTCGCTATATAAACCCGCTCATATAGGCAGTTATTATTTAAATAGGCCGTATAGAGGCTCTATATATAAAAGCTTTATATAAAGCTTTGCGTATGGAGGCTTTATATATAGAGCTTTATACAGACCCTAAATAGATAAATCGCCTATTTAGTGGCGCTTTCTACTAGATATTATAGAGGCATATAGAGTAGATATACTTATTAATTATAAAGCTGCTTCTACGGATTAATTTAACAGTATTTTTAAAATAATGGCTATTTGTAACGGAACCCTCCAGGAGGTACATATCAGATGAGATAGTAGGAGGTTTTATTAATGTCCCGTCTACGTCCCATGTATGTCCCAGAGGAGACATAGTTAGATAGATAGGGGCGAAAGGTTTTACTAGTGTCTTAGAAGGTTTATATAGGAAGCTGGTTCTCCTCTAGAGAAGAACCAGTAATTAGTCTCTAAATAGAAGTGGTTAGAAGCATTTGTCCTCTAATATATACAACTTATTTTACCTTTAACTCACCTTCTACTTACCTGTGACACTGCTGATTAGATAATTATACGTTCTGGTTAGGCTGGCCTCTTATAATTCTAATCACTTATAATCCTTTACGGAAGGAACGTACGGCTATTAATTAATGATGACGGGCTATACCTTCTTACCCCCTAAAACGACGCCCTTATTATAAGAGGCTGATAGAGTCTCCCTAGAGGAGCGCATCCCCTCTACTTATAAAGGAGTAGACTAGGAAGCCATGGCTGGTCTATCTAACCTTCTAAGACCCTTAGGAACGATTACCGCTAGGGAGTTATCAGAGCGGTCGCTACGCGAGACCCTACAAAAGATAAAGAAGTTGGAGATATGATTGAGATAAGTATATTAAGACTACTAAGGACAATTATAAGGATAATTAGGGGAAGTATAGACACCCCAGATATAAAGCGGACTTAAAGGAGTAACGCTATACTACACTATAATGTTAGAAAAACCTAAATTCCGCACAAAGGAACCTAATAAGTATAATGGTGATAGTCTCTGGAACTGCAATTATTTTATCCGTTAATGCGAAACCAAGTTTTAGCTAGACCCGAAATGTTACTCTAATAAGTATAATTAGACACTAATTGCTTTTACCTTCCTATGTAGCACCGTTGAGAGTTTATGGATATGCTACAAGAAGAAACTTACCATACCCCTTAAATTTAGTAAACTTAAGTTATGGTTGGTTAATTAGATCTAAGACCCTACTAATTAAGGGATGGATTATAACTAGTGATACCATAACGCTAAATAGCGAGAAGGCTAGAGTGTAGTCCAGTTTATAAACTACTTAGAAGAACTAGAAGATAATATACCCTACTTAGACCTATGGGATAACGCTATATAACTTTACTAGCTACTTGCCAAGTTACAACTTAAGATTTAATAGGCCATATAGGAGAAGGGCGAAATTCCTACCTCCTAAGAAAAGCTTATCTCTGAAGCTACTTGGATTGAGAACGCTAAAAGAGACTATCTAGGGAAGCGAAAGGAATAAGACGCCAATAATAAAGAGCGTAGAACTAGACCTAGCTTTAATAAAAGGGGCAGATTCCGACCTAACCACTTTATAGAAGGATAATATGAGTAGGCTTTATAACCCTAGAACAACGCTGGTTAACCCTAGAATGATAATAGGCAGAAACCGTAGAACTAAGAGTTACGCAGCTGTTATTACTACGGCAAGAAAGGCCATATATAATGCTTCTGCTGGTAGAAGAAGTAAGAGGATACTTAATTAGGAAAAGAGAGAACCTAGTAGATCTTTACTCCCTTACACTAGGCTAGTAAAAGAAGGAGGGAGTAAGCTACTATATGGTTATTCCCGTCTCTATTTAAGTTAATAACGAATAGGTAACACGAGACTGCCTTATAGACAACAGCGTGACCATAGGGTTCATTTCTTAATTACTAGTAAAAGAATTGGATTTGGACCTTAGTGGCTCGCAGATGCGCACTGTTTAAAGCATTAGAGGCCACTAGATTCCGTGCTATAGAGAATAAACTTTTTCCGTGGCCAGCCAGGACCGCAATGGTCTATGGGACACGCAGGAGATGTGCTTTTACGCCGCAGAAATTAAGGGATATAACCTTATTTTGGGATACCTATAGCTTTAACAAGTTAATCTAGATATTGATTGGCCTTTAGCCTTATATTAATACCAGAAGTCTTAACTGCGCATTATAGTCGAAGATTAAAAGACTTTCTTAAACTATATATAAGAGGAAGGGTGGGTGTATGCTATATATACCACCCTTAACACCAAGAATAGGGATATAGGGTATTTATTTTTGGATGTCCGGCTATACGCAGTTAAGGAACTAGAGATTTTATAGGAATATGTAAACCTAAAGAATATTGCTAATAAGGAAGCCGCGCACACCTTACCCAACCCTATATTAGTAGAGCACGAGATAGATATAGGAGATAAGGAATCTCCTTTTGGACTACTATATAACCTATTAGAAAATGAGCTGGCAGTATTACGTTAGTATATAGTGGACAATCTTTAGAGAGGATGGATTTGGCCTTCTATAAGTTGGGTAGGGGCACCGATTATATTTATACCTAAGAAGGACAAGACCCTTTGTCTCTATGTTAACTATTAGGCGCTAAATAAGATTACTATAAAGAATTGCTACCTGCTACCCTTAATAGGGGAGCTTATTAATAGGCTATTAGGTGTAAAGATATTTACAAAATTAAATCTAAAAGATGCATACCATCAAATCCGGATTAAAGCTAGTAATGAATGGAAAACGGCGTTCTAAACACGGTATGGCCACTTTAAGTACCTAGTAATGCCATTTGGGCTTACTAACGCACCGGCGACATTCTAGGCCTATATTAATAAGGCATTGTTGGGCCTGTTAGATACAATATGTGTAGTCTACCTTAATGACATTATAGTCTACTCTAATAACTACAAAGCATATATATACCACGTGCGAATGGTACTAGAAAGACTGCGGGAATATAAGCTCTATATAAACCTAAAAAAATGCTTGTTCTATATTACTAGTATTAATTTTCTGGGCTTTATCGTTAGCGTTAACGGAGTGTCAATGGAGAAAAGCCGGGTAGATGCTATTAGGGAATAGCTATACCCCATAATGTTTAGGGAAGTATAGGTTTTTATAGGCATAGTAAACTTCTACTAAAGGTTTATTGTTTATTACTTATAAGTAATGCTCCCAATTACTAATCTGCTAAAGGGATTTAAGGATAGCAAGAAGTTAGAACCCTTTATATTTAGGGAAGCTGCTAAGCAGGCTATAGACTGGTTAAAGGATTTGTTTATATTAGCGCCTATCCTAATATACTTTTGCTGGGAGCTATATATACACCTTAAAACGGATGCATCCGGCTTTGCCCTAGGGGCAATTATATCTTAATTAAAAGACGGAGAATGGTATCCTGTGGCGTTTTAGTCAAGGAAAATAACCCCTGTAGAGTAGTATTATATAACGCACAACTAGGAGCTAATTGTAATAGTTATAGCAATAAAACACTAGTGATATTATTATATGGGAAGCAATTATCCTATTAAAGTTCTTATAGACCATAATAACCTAGAATACTTTATAACTATAAAGGTGTTAAGCGGTTAATAAGCTAGATAGGCGGAGGCACTATTATAGTATAACTTTAAGATTATATACTGCCCAGGAAAGACAAATCCTGCTAATAGGTTATTAAGACGTCCGGATTATAAGACTGGGAGAATCCAGGACAGCATAGGGGAAATAATTCCTATATTGCAAAATTTGCTTAGGAAGAAAGAAGAATCTTTCCCTAGAACTATAGAATTCCGTAGCAGGGCAGAGGTCCCGGCGATACAGCTGTAAAGTACCATAATAATGGAGCCGCAGGATATAGTTATGGACTAGATTATAGACTAAGCAGATATTATAAAGTTGGCGTACCCTAGAATTAGCGAGAATTCTATAGGATATGCTAGGGGTGTTATAGCACCTTTGACTTAATGGCGCATTAGCTGCGAGTTTCCGGATTTAGAGGGGATAGACAAGATGCCTATCCGCAACGTGGCATACTATATAACAGTAGGAGAATCTGCTAGCACTAATAGTTTAAAACATCTTGTGCTATACCTAGGGTCCGCAATGGCAGCGGGCAAAACGGAAATAAGTAATCTATATAAAACCTTTCTAGATCTTCTTCTTTAAGCATAATAAAGGGATGCCTTTGTTTCTAGGGAGAGGTGGAAAGACGTAGTAGAGACTAACTTGGCCAGAGTTATTAAGAAGCTGTAGTAGTAAGACTAAAAGGGTTTATTACGCTTTAAGGGTACTGCATATATCCTAAAGGACTAAATGGTTTAAGACAAAATTCTAAAGGTCTTCTATAATGACCCTCTTAGGGGTTACTATAGTGCCAACAGGACCCTTAAGGCCATTTAAAGGAAATACTTTTGGGATAGAATGTCTAAAGAAGTTAGGGACTATATATTAAGATATGATACATGCCAAAGGGTATAGATATCTAGGCATTACCTATATAGCGAGTTATTAGTGCTTCCTATTCCGCAAGGACCTATATTAGGATTAATAATGGATTTTATAATAGGCTTACCCCCTACTAAAATAAGAATAGGAGAGGTTGCTAACGCTATCCTAGTAATTGTTAACAGATATATAAAGTTTTTAAGGTATTTTGCTATTATAATAACGATTACGGCAGTAGAACTAGTAGACCTGTTTTTAGAGCAGTGGCTCTTATTTGGCACGCTAAGGGGAATTATGTCTAATAGAGGTACTATATTTAACAGTGTATTTTGGGCTTCATTCTATCTTCTATTAAAAATACGGTAAAAGATAAGCACTGCCTTTTACTTGTAAATAGATGGACAAACAGAGCGTTTAAATATATTATTAGAACACTACCTCTGCTGCTATATTAATTATTAACAGGATGATTGGCTATTGTGGTTAGCTCTAGCGCAATATATATATAACATAAGCATCTACAGCAGCACAAAAATAACCCCTTATAAAGTACTATTTGGGGTAAAAGTAAATAACCCCTAGAATGTTAAGGACATTGTTTCTAAAAGAGAGGCCCTGGTGGCGTCTAAGAGAATTAAGCAAATAAGAATTTGCAGAGAAGAACTTAAAAAGCACTTGCTAGACGCCTAGGCTATATAAAAAAGGTACTATAACGAGGGACATATGCCTAAAGAATTTAAAATAGGAGACGAAGTCTTACTGTTTATAAAAAATATCTGGACGAAACGTATTAAGAAGAAGCTGGACTATAGGTGGCTTAGACCCTTTAAAATAGTTAGGAAACCTAAAGGAAATTAAGCCTATAAATTGGAATTGCTGAAATTATATCCAATATATCCTATATTTTATGTTTCCTTATTGGAGTTATACTGGAGAAGAGATAGTGTGGAACCACCCCTACCTAGCGAAATTAATAGGGAACTAGAATGGAATATAAAAGACATTCTAGACTAAAGATAGCGTTAGAAGAAACGCGAATTTTTGGTTTATTGGGAAGGATACTCCTAGGCGCATAACAGTTAGGAACCTAAGGAGCACCTTTGGCTAGAATACGAGACGGCAATTGAAACTTTCCTAAAGACCACAAATTAGGATTTAGTAACGGTTCCGAATATACTATAGATAAGATAATAGGGAAGACCCCGTAAATTGAAACTATAAGGTCCAGTATAGGCATTAGAAACGGGAACGTTTTGCTATTATAATAGGGATCCTAGAATTCTGTAAGAGAAAGACATAGGGATCTATATAAGAACCACTAGGGATGCTGTCTAAAGAGGACGCTGTTTAAGAATAAGTAGTAGTACCAGAAGAAGGGGCCCTAGGGATTTAGAAGGGTTCCTAAGGGATAAAAGGAGAGTATCTGGTCTAACACTGGAGATACGCAATAGAGTTAATAATATAAAGAGGACCAAAAAGATACAGAGCAAAGATTTAGAAATTTTAAGAAATTATAAAGTACCTATAAGAACACCACCCGTTTATTATATATAGAGATTATAGTAGTATGCTGCTTTCACACGGACTGTCACTAAAAATAAAAATAAAGGCATCCCTAAAGTATAAAGTTAATTCCTAGTACTAGGGCATCCTGGAAGTACTAGAGAGATACTATATAAAGCTATTTTATAAGAAGAAAGAAAGAATAAGATAATAACTTAAACACTAGAAGTAGTAATAGGAGCCTCCTCCTCCATTTTAACGTTATTGCTAGTAGTATTATCAGCACTCCCATCCCTAGAAGCATTAGTATTCTTACCAATATTTTTCTTAGAGTGGCGGGAACTAGATAGACCACTATGGCTAGGGAACTAGTAGGGAGAATGTTTATCTTTGTTACTATCCTTAGTGTTATCCCTAGGCTCCAAATCGGCATCCAGGCTGGGATCAGAAAGTTAATAACTAAAGAGTTAGCATAGTTCCTAAACGTGTTACTAAAGAGACTTACCTGGCTAGAAAGGCCCGCGCAAGAGTGCGAATGTTGTCATTTATAAGAACGAGCTGCTTATATATACGCTCCTGGATACTATGTATCCGAGATTGCTGTGTCTCCATAGCAGTAGAAACCCTTATTGAATTAAAAAGGCTGTAAATAATGGAAGATACCTTCTATCCCCGTTTTTTACTGTTCTGATGTAGACGGAAATCCCTAATGGCGCGTTGGAGCCAGCGAGCCTTATATGTGTAGATAGCGGGGATCTAACATAGTTAGTGGAGTCTAGAATAGGATAGAATGGGAAATATTAGAATATAGGTCTTTTTCTAGCTGTAATAGTGGGAACACTTAGATCTGTTCTTGCTAGAGCGCGGTATTTTATAGGTGTGGGACGGGTCTAACATAAGCGCGTGAATACAACAACGGCAGTACTTTAGAGAAACCACTATAGGAGTAATAGAGGTGGTCTGCGGTGCTAATAGAGTAGGGATAACGCCGCCGCTAGTCTAGGGACGCGCAGCACGATTATGAGCCATTATAAGAGAAAACCATGGGAAGTTAGTATTATTAAAGAGATAAAATAGGGATCCTGTTACCTATAGACGCGTTATAAGAAGAGAATGGAGTAGTGGTGGAAAGAATAGCTAGAGATATGGAAGCTAAAAGCTAAGATATAATAAAAAACAGTCTGCTAAAAGGCAAGACGAATAGTGTTGTTAATAGAAAAATGCGTAAGAGATGACAGCTTATAAACTAGAAGAAATTAATATTAAGACGTTCTTATTAGGACCTATTTTAGGTAAATGGGGATAGTAGCTAGTTAACGCGTTGTATAGGACAACCTCCAGATTAGCTTATAATAAATTTTTATAATAAGGAAGGTAAATCCTATTTAATTTTTTTTATTATTATTAAAGTTCCATTATGAAGGCACCGTGAAGAGCTATAGTGGAAGAAGAGCGGAGGAATAAAAGACAAAGTAAGGTTCCACGCTAGTAAAGAACTGGTGATAAGCTGTATTATGGAGTACCTTTTTACTAAAGAACTTCCCTAGTGGTTTTAGTTGGAACTCTATAAGAGTTTATTAAGAGGTGAAGTCTTAGAGGACCAAGACCCTGGAAGGGGAGGCAATTGTAATAGAACCCTCCAGGAGGTATATATTAGATAAGATAGTAGGAGGTTTTATTAATGTCCCGTCTACGTCCTATGTATATCCTAGAGGAGACATAGTTAGATAGATAGGGGCGAAAGGTTTTACTAGTGTCTTAGAAGGTTTATATAGGAAGCTAGTTCTCCTCTAGAGAAGAACTAGCAATTAGTCTCTAAATAGAAGTGGTTAGAAGTATTTGTTCTCTAATATATGCAACTTATTTTACCTTTAACTCACCTTCTACTTACCTGTAACACTGCCGATTAGATAATTATACGTTTCGGTTAGGCTGGCCTCTTACACTATTATAGGAGTGTAGATTAATTTCGTTAAAGAAGGTAACTACTATTAAGATAATAATGTATTATATGTTATGGACAGCTTAAGTACAATATTATAACTACTTAGAGAAGAGTCGGCGGAAGCTAGTTAGTTAATAAGGGCACGGTCTAGGATGGATCCAGTAGAACCATATAACAAGGAATAGTAGCCGAGGTTACGTAATGTAATCTATATAATCTATATAATCTATATAATCCATAACAGAGTAAATAGAGCACACGTACCTTATGGAGCGAAGGGATTTCTTAGGTATAAGGTTATATATTTAAAGGACCATAGTCCCTACCCAGATAGTTCTCTCTTTATAGTAAATCTTAGAATATAATTAGAGTTAATCTGTTAGGCAACCACTCTACTAGTTGTTATTATATTATTAACTTATTTATACCTATATACCTAGCCCAATAATAGGACCTACTGTAGTTACTACTACAAGGTTCTATTATATATTTACTACCAAGGTTACGGTATTTAAATAAGGTTAAGCAATATGCCACCTAAAGCACTAGTCACGATAATATCAACGGCAGCCACGACCTTAGGCTTAGGATGAGATACTAGTATAGCAAATACCAACTTACAGATAGTGACACAAGGTCAATTACAGGAAATAGTTAATCGCTTATAGGATAATAATAGGATACTTAAAGAACACATTAATGGAATCAGAGTAGTAAAGGTTAAGCTACCTTTAATTAAACGATTCTCAGAAGAGAAGTTAAAGCTTAAAGGGTTTCTTATGCAGATACACTTTAAGGTAATACAGGAAGGGGTAAAGCTAGTAATATCTACGGATTAGGTAGCGTACGCAGGACTGTTCTTAATAGGAAGAGCTCTAGAGTAGTTCAAGCCTTACCTTACAGAGATATAGGTAAATAGTATGACGACTACTAACTAGGATGTACAGTATGTATTTATAAGTTGGAACGGGTTCGCGGAACAGTTAACGCAAATATTTAGAGACCCTAAAGCAACCACTATAGCAGAACGGAAACTTCAGAACCTAGCACAGCGCACTTTAGCAATTGAGTATACAACGCAGTTTTAAACGCTAGCTATATAGGTCAAGTGGAATAATAAGGCGCTTATGGCATAGTATAAACAGGGACTTAAGGCTAAAGTCCAGGACATAATTATTCTAATAGAAGATGCGGACACCCTAAGGGAACTAATTAATTAAGTAATTAAGATTAACAACAGGATCTACTAAAGGGAGTAGACTAAGAAAGGTTAGGATAGAGTTCTACAGTTATATAAGGCGCAGAATACGCAACAACAGATATAGAGTTAAAAACTATGGTATGGCGCAAAGCTAATAGACCTAAGCGGTACCAAAGAGACTAAATAATAAAATAAGAAACTATAGAAACCTAGAGGTTAAGGATTAAGTAATTATAGGACTAAGGAGCAGAGGCTAAACTAGGGATCTTAATAGTAGAAGACGTTTAGGCGGACTCTATAGCAGAATTAGTGGTTTAAAGATAGAGCTTACATAAATTGCGGAAAATAGGGTTATTTCACCAGAGACTATAGAGGTGGTTAAAGTAACCACACAGTAAAGGGAACTAGACTAGCAGACAACATATATATATAGAGGGATAATAGTGCACTGCGAGGAACAAAAGAATGTTTAATTAACAGTTTTGCATTTTGTTATAATAATGCATACCAAATTTATAAGGATGCTAAGTATGGCGCAAGCTATTAGTTATAGGAGCCATTATTATCTAAGTTTAGAGGAACTAACGAACTAGCTTATAGATCGGATATTAAGGACGATAAGTTTAACATAAATAAAGTATTTACTAATAATAAGGTAATAAGGGCAGCTTACTAGGAGCTAGCAGACCTTAGAGAAGTTAAAATAGAAGTAGAGACTAAAACCGCCATAGTATAAGGTTTAGTAACGGGTATTATAACACCATTAGATACGATTTCTATCGCTTCACGAGACAATAGGAGCAACGTTAGTAAAAGACTAGGTAAGTAGATAACTGCTAGTGCTAGCTTATTACTCAATAAAGGCAAAAGGCTATAGGCTTAAGATTCTCACAACGAGATGCGAGACGCTTAAGACTCTTAAGACAAGATAAGATATATAGAGGCACCTATAACGGACAAAAACTAATAGGACAGAGCTAAGACTTAGTTTAGTAACAAACAAATAAGTATAGGATGCAAGTTCAAGAACTACGAGTTTGGGGAACGAGTAAGAACGTTAATTCTAGGTAAACATAGTATTAGTGTGGTTTAAAATAAAATCTTATCTAATAAGATTAATAAATAATTTTATTTTCGTATTTGTTATTATTTTTATTAATTAGCTGAAAAAATAAAATCTCTTAGTATACCCCGCTCTACCTATCTAATATTAAGAATTCCATTAACCACCATTCTAATTTTATCTTTTATTGTACGGTATAATGGCTTCTAAAGCAAAGTCATCTATTTTCTTATCTACTCTTAAATCTACTAAGGTTGAAGGACCAGAAGCTAGTGTACGCGGGCTATTAGACATCTCTCTCCACAAGCACACTCGGCTGCCGTATAACCATAAACCAGAAAGATACAAGAAGAATAAGATCTATTACTGTAAATACTGTATAGATCTACTATATGGCGGAAAATCTACAACAAACCTTTAAAATTACCTTAAAAGCAAGCATTAAATTAATTGTCTAGTTAACGGCCCAGGCATTCGTACGACAGTAAAGACGCGGCTTAAGGAGTTATATAAGAGGCTCTCGGCTACTAATTAAGAAGAAGAAATTAACCAGATTATACTCCGTAAAGTCCTTAATAAGGAGCTAGTTCACAAGGCTCTTATTTTATTAATCGTTGTATAATGTCTTCTATTCCGAATGGTTAAGTGGCCAGAGTTCTGTATACTTTGTTATATTCTTAATCCTTAGGCGGACGATATTATTACAACAGCTTATTCTAAAGTTAGTAAACTAATTAACACCTCCTAGCTCTCTTAAAAGGATATTATACGAGATAAGCTTTAGGCAGCAATATTAAGTATCTATATCTCGCTTAATATCTAGACGTCTCTAAATAAGCATCTTCTTCTCATAGTCTGCACGCACTTTACTTAGTAGAATAAGCAGAAGCTTTTAAGGGCGCTTCTTACTCTTCGTACGGTACATTCTTATAGCGGCAAGGATTAATTCAGAGTTCTTCTTCCTATCCTACAGGACTTTAGAGTCATATAACAGATTAGTGCAATTGTTTATAATAATACTTCTATAAATAATACTCTCTGTTATATAGTAGGTGCCTACCTAAAGAAAGAGGAGAAGATTAACTGGAATCCTATTTATTAACGTATCCGCTGTAACGGCCATATTGTTAACCTTGCTGTACAGGCTTTCCTCTTTAAGGACGTCATTAGTATCAAGCAAATCCAGTTATATAAAGTAGAGGATGAAAGTAGAGATAAAATCAGCAAAGCACAGCTAGCTATTTAAAGGGATACGTTTCGTTATATGGGTGTCCTCGGCAAGCTTTATAACATTATCGTCCATACACGAAGTTCTGCAGGTCGTACGAAAGATATTAAAGCTTTTGCTAGAAGAAGAATTCCTCTTAATAATTATATAAGATGGAATAGCTAGTTCTATATGCTTAATATTACACTCTAAAAGGATAGGGCGATTTATAAGTACTAAAGGAATTATTAGGACACTCTTAAAGAGGACAAGTTAACCAACTCAGACTAGGATACGCTTTATATAATACATAAGTTTCTTTAAATGTTTTATAAAGTTACCCTTAGAACGTAAGGACATTAAGCAATAATTAATGGTATACTAACTTTAATAGATACTCTTATTTAACACTTTAAAAATAGCCTTATATAATTCTTATTCCCCTTATCTTAGGAATTTATTAATCTTATAATAGGAATACTATAAAGCTAATAAGGATTTCTGTAAGCATATCCACGCAGGCTGGCAAGTATTTAATAAGTATTACCTTAAGTTAAACAATTCCCCCTTATACGCTACTACAATCATTCTTCACCTAAGTCGTTGTACAAAGTATATTAAGTCAAACTGGGAAAAGAAGTGGCAGAAGCCCACGCTTAATAGGGTTAAGGCTCTCTAGGAGATAAAGTATAGAGGAGATAGTCCTTCTACCCTAAATACTACTATATTGTATAATAAGATTCTTAAGGACCTTTACCTTTTTGCTCGGCCACAAAGCCAGAATAAATACAATAACTATATCGCCGAGCTACTATATCCGATTTTGGGGATATCAGCTCTTAATTAGTGGTGCTAGGATTAATAACAGCAACAATGGCCAAGGCTCTTATTAATGGCGATTAATATTCTATTAATACCAGCAATAAGTAACAAACCAAAGAGAGTTTTCTTAGGAGCACGTCGTACAATATCTTAGGAGAGGATGCAGCTTGGGGTAGAAAATATTAAGAAGGTAGAGTGCTCTAAGAATTGGTTACGGAGTGGAATCTTAAGTAAATAAAAGTGTTACGGCGCTAGTGGAAAACGGTGGATTATAGCGGACATAGTTATAGTTACGTGACTAGAGGATCGTATAAAACGTTAAGTGGCGCTAATTTCCTTCTCCTTTTCTTTCTCCAGCTTTAGATCCTTATTAATAGACAATCCAATTGTACAGGCCCGCATGCGTCTTCCTTACTGTGCTTATGCCTCGGTAGGGTCGCTAATAAAAAGGGCTCTTGGAAATTAAATTTTATTTTATTAGCTAAAAAATAAAATCCCGGTAAATGCCGATAATTTTATTTCCTCTGATTGGCTAATTTTAAACCACGCTGCATAGTATTCAGCCTAAAGATCAAAAAGTTAATATAAGAATTAAAAAGCAAGACGACTACGAGGATCTAACTATAAGACACAGGAAGCAAGAAACTATAGATAAGTTTAGAACAAGAATTATTATATAGTAAGAGTAAAAGCTAGATAAGAGATTAGCTATGCCAGGTTATATAAGGGACAGAGCACCTATACAAAGAGTTACTAATAGGCCTAAGATAGGTACGCTAAGGGCGAAGTAGTTAAACGAACTAGAACAAGAAGAGGATCTAGGGATTCTAACTAGGTTCGAAGAAAGACACACTAAAGGTTGTTATAACACAGTAATAATAAGGTACTTTCTTACAGATAGACCATATATACCAAACTAGTTGTATAAAAAGTGGTATAGGCAATGACATAATAATAAATAGGAAGACTTTTACATATAGCTAGATAAGAAAGTTGTTTAAAACCAACCCATTACTAAGAAATGCATAAATTACATTAAAGGAGCGTTAATTATAATATTAAGGAACCTAGAAGAAGGATCTAGGGATTAGAGAAGCGAGTAATAAATCTTAGTACCCGTAAGCAAAAGACCGACAGTTAGATCGGCAAGATAGAGATTTAAACTTAAGAGTGAAGATAAGCTAAGAGTCGATCTAAGTCACTTAGCGCATTATACACTATTGTGGATAGCTTGTGTAGATAATATGTATAACATGCATAGGGCACCTAAAGATAAAAACCAAAAGTACCTAGTAAGGATATATTGGGCACTAAAAGAAAGAAGGTTTAGGGACGCTAAGTATATATATAGATAGCACCTAGTAGAAGTGCAAAGCTAAGGGGACTTAATACTTTAACCAGGAAGATTCCTTATAGAAGAATGCCTAGACGGATAATATTAGTAGGAGTGTCCAGAGAATACTTGTCTATGGCATATAGAGGAAAAGAAATAAACTAAGTATTAGCTAAAATTGGACTAAGTATAGACAGGATTTAGTAGCTAATAGTTAGGAAAAGGGGAGGCCTACGGGACTAGAGGGAACTAGTAGTAGAGCCTTAAACCCTTAAGGGAATTTAAGGATAACACCTAAATTTACGAATTAAGTGGCAAGATTAGTAGTTTGAAGCGTTAATAGACAGTGGAGTAATAAGGAACTACATATTACCAGTAACAGTGGAAAGGATGGGGTTACCATATAGATAAAAAGAACACCTATATCTACTTATAACAATTTTAGGAGATTAAATAGCCTATAGAGGAGGTATTATTAATCTTAAAATAGGACCTATTTAGTTAACTATTAAAGGAAGATAGGTTAAAATGTCTTTTAATATCCTACCGTTGGGACAGGATAAGGCGATACTAGGAATGTCTTAATTATAGGAGTATAATCTAAAGATCGATTAGGTTATAGGTTAGGTTAATATTAGGGATACTTAATAACGCAAAACGTGATAGCAAACTAAGTTGGTATAGTACTAAGTCGGAGCGATATACGAAGAGACTAAGCAGGGCTTAAGTTATATACTAAAGAGATACTATAAGTATGGTAAAAAGTTATAGTCACTAGAAAGTAAAAAGCTATTAAAGTTGCAGCATGGGACTATAAGATAGAGTTGGAACTAGGAACGAGTCTAAGGTTCTTTTTAGTCTATAAGCTTACTAAAACAGAGTTAGTAGCGCTTAAGGAGTTTATCCAGGAGAACTTATAAAAGGGATATATTAGACCGTTATAATCGTTAGCAGGATATCTAGTACTATTTATTCTAAAGAAAAACGGAAAACTTAGGATATGTATAGACTATTAATAGTTAAACAGTATTACTAGAAAGGATAGGTATCCTTTACCCTTAATTAGTAAAATCTAAGACAGAATAGGCAATGCGCAAATCTTTACAAAGATAGATTTGAGATAGGTATACCATTAGATTAGGATTAAGGAAGGCAACAAATAGAAAGCAGCTTTTAGGTTAAAGGAAGGGCTATATAAACTATTAGTTATGCAATTTAGGCTTATAAACGCACTAGTAACATTCTAGAAGCGAATTAACTGTGTGTTAGGGGAACACCTTAATAAGTTTGTTATAGTATATCTTAACAATATTATTATCTACTTAATAAGCGAGGAAGAATATAGAGAACACGTTAAGTGGGTTTTAAAGAGACTATAAGAAGAATAAATGCCAGTAGCAATTAAAAAATGCGAGTTCTTTACCAGGAAGACCGATTTTATAGGATTTATTATTAAACTAGGAAAAATTAGCATAGACCTAAAGAAAGTTGAAGCTATAGTAAGTTGGTAAGAACTAGAGAACGTTACGCAGTTAAGGTTATTTCTAGGGTTTTGCAACTACTATAGGAGGCTTATTACGTAGTGGTTAAAGAACATCGAGCCATTTACTTAATTAATAAAGAAAAAGGAACCGTGGGTATGGAACACTAAGTAAAGGAAGCTATTTAAGGAACTTAAAGAGTTGTTTACTTAGGAACCAATCCTCAAGATCTACTAACTAAGGTTAGAAACGGTTGTTAAGATAGATGTATTAGACTTTGTACTAGGAGTATATTTACTACAGAAGCATTAGGACGCATAGCATCCAATAGCATATTATAGTTAAAAGATAACACCACCAGAGTTAAACTATAACATCTACAATAAGGAGTTGCTAGGTATAGTTACAGCATTAAAGGAATAGAGAGCATTCTTGCAAGGTATAGAGAAACCGTTTATAGTTAAGACAGACTATAAGAACCTTATAGGATTCCTAACAATTAGCGAGGGTTTCAATATCAATATTAGCCAATCAGATTGATCAATATTGGCGAGTATTGGCGAGTATTGGCGATATTTGTAATATTCGCAGATCTTCTTGGCACCCCATCAAAAATTTTTATCATACGGATAAATTATTAAATATTATAGCTTCTAAAGCAGACTTATTACTTTTTATACCTATATTAGACTCTCTTAATATAAAGGAGTTATTAAACTGCTAGTAAAAGAAGACTTTTAACCTATAGATACTAGTTAGTAGGGATTTGCTTCGCAAATTCTATCCCTGCGTTATACTACGCTGTAAGGGCTGCTTCGTAGCAGGGGGTAAGCTTTAGGTAGAGCCTTGTGTAGAGCCTTAGTAGAGCTTTGTATAGAGGTTCGCGCAGAGCCCCACGTAGAACTATGTGCGGTGTGTAGGCGTATAGATGTTTAGACGTGCAGACGTTCGTATAGGCGTTCATGTAGGCAATTAATTAATAAATTAATTAATTGTAGAGCCGTTTATATAGATGATTATAGAGTCTTCCTAGTATATTAGTGCTGCGTGTTAGTAGAGCTTGGAGTGGAGTGGAGTGTAGAGCTTCGAGCAGAGCCTCGCGTATAGCTTTTAAGCAGAGCTTTTGAGCAGAGCTTGAGTAGAGCTCCGTGCAGAGCCTTAATAGCTTTAAGAGC
>Ga0307507_10004899_pt1 | contig 22925 bp, 11 predicted proteins | sample 7_EM_MG_FD_207223 | JGI IMG/M metagenome (GOLD analysis project Ga0307507, IMG submission 207223) | Populus trichocarpa ectomycorrhiza microbial communities from riparian zone in the Pacific Northwest, United States - 7_EM | ecosystem: Host-associated > Plants > Roots > Unclassified | place...
CGTACGCAGAGCTTCGTGTAAAGCTTCGTGCAGACGTTCGTGCAGACGTTTGTAGCCCCCTAAGATAGTAGTAATAAGCAGCTTAAAGTCCTTAGGTGGTTGTTGTTTGGGTAGGCTGTAGGCGATTTAATAGACACATCGCCCGTTCGGCGGCGCTTTTTACTAGATATCGTAGAGGCGTACGGAGTAGATATACTCATCGATTATAGAGCTGCTTCTGCGGATTAATTTAACGGTATTTCTAAGATAATAGCTGTTGTGGGGTGGTAGATCAATTTCGTTGAAAAAGGTGACTGCTCTACATACAAAACAAGTCGGATCGCCTAAGAAACCTTGCGAAAGTCTCTCAGACCATAGAATTAACTTTTTAACAAAAAAGGTTAGCGATATCCGCTTGCGGATATACGTATGTCCGCTAATTGATTCTATGGTCTGAGCTTGCTGAGGTAAGTCCGAGGCAGTTTGGCGAGCTTTGTTAAAAGCGTAAGCAAAATCCGCAAAATGGAGATTGTGGATATCTAATTCATTCATTTACACAACGCGTTATTATTACTACACGAAGTAACTTTTTTTTTTTAAGACTTAGGGCTTCTAAACGGTATGAATTTTATTATATGGCTATTGCTCGGTCCTAATATTAATTTTATTAAAGTTAAAAAACGCGTTATTAAAAGCGTAAGCACATATTATATCTTATTAAATAGTCTACTAATATAGATAAAACTATACAGATATATAGATATCTACTACTTAAAGCTATTGCAACACCTAGTAGGTGCTATAGTTGGGTCCTTCCTTGAAAATATCCCCTCTTGGCCCGGAGCTACTACTAGGGGGTAAGCTTCGTGTAGAGCTTAATGCAGAGCCTCGTACAGAGCTTCGTGCAGAGCTTCGTGCAGAGCCACGTGCAGGCGTGCGGACGTGTAGATGTGCAGACGTTTGTACGGGCGATCAATTGCAGAGACGTTTGTAGAGACGTTTGTATGAGCAATTGATTGTATAGGCGTTCGTACGGGCGTTCGTATGGGCGATTGTAGAACCTTCCTAGTATATTAGTGCTGCGTGTTAGTAGAGCTTTGGAGCTCTATATAGGGCTTCGAGCAGAGCTTTGAGTAGAGCTTCGAGCAGAGCTTCGAGCAGAGCTTCGAGCAGAGCTTCGAGCAGAGCTTCGAGCAGAGCTTCGAGCAGAGCTTCGAGCAGAGCTTCGAGCAGAGCTCCGAGTAGAGCTTCGAGTAGAGCTTCGAGTAGAGCTTTTACAGAGCTTCGTGCGGAGCTTCGTGCAGGGCCTTTGTAGAGCTTTGGTAGAGCTCCGTACAGAGCTCCGTGCAGGTCTCCCCCTAAGCTTCATTCCGCAGAGCTCTTGCAAAGCTCTACAGCTCTACGCAGACGCAGAGCTTGTAACTCTATTAGGGCCTACACCATAACCTGTAAAGGGCTGTAAAGTAAATAAATAGTTATATAGCAGATGGAATATCCGCTAGTTGTGGAGAGGGCGGGCGGCGTAGGCGTAAGCGTTCAGCGTTGATGGTTGCTGCGCGGCTTGGTGGTGCAGAGGTAGAATTATGGCCTCTACAGCGACGACTTCCTCTTAACGTCGCGCGGGTATAAGGAGCTAAGGATCTCATAGCTTTATAGAGTAGGCTTTTCTCTATAATTTAGTGTAATTTTTATGTCGGCAGGTATTGTGGGAGGGTAGATCAATTTCGTTAAAGTTAATGAGGTCTTCTCATATAAACGGTGTTTTGGTTTTCTAAGAAAACGATTACTGTCCTAAATCAGCTTAGCGGACGGTGCGGATATTCCTATATCCGTAATCGATTTCTTGGTCTGAGCTTCTGAGGTACTCAATAGTGAGCGTGTTAAGGATTGTTCGCGCTAGTAATTTACGATATGCATTAGACGCTTAACAGGAATTTTAATAAAAGTACTCTATTTTCAACGCTTTCAGATTGAGTATGACAGAACCTTCTGTGTATTGACAACATTTTTCTAGAACCTCGCTCAGCTTTTCAATTCAGCTTCAGCCTTGTCGTCTTGTGATACGATCGGTGGTATACCTTTTCGTGTTGCATAAGCTCCCTACCACGTGAGGAGTTCCTATTTTCGGAATACGAAACTGAAAGACTCTCCTTCCACGGTGGCTTACGATTTACGGACCATTGCTTACCAGATTTAAACTACCAAGGCGTGGAGCGCTCGTGACCTTTCGGCCAGATATATCATGTCAGAAATGGCGGTGGGGAAGTTCGGGGTGTGCAGCATGCTGATCCCTGATCCCTGACCCCTGTCCGTTGACCGCCGCATCTTCGTATCTTATGTAGGTCTAAGACTGGGCTGACACCACGCACATTCTTGCTGAACCTATTATCTGGAAGATACTTATACATTCTACACTGGGAAATTTAGGAGCGTGTATTACTGTGTGAGCCGGGACGGAGTTCGGATCCCCTTTCCCCTCTGCCGAGCCACCTATAGTGTATATACTTCGACCTAGAATGCTATGGCAAGTGGCGGAGCAACGTTATTTAAGGCCAGCAGTATGAATCATATTTGCATGGATTCATTGTGGACCTTGAACTGAATAGTGCATTTCCCGACAAAGGGAGCACCAGGTTTAATTCGATGGGGAACGATCCGCGAGCGGCCCTCGATATAGATCGCCAGTAGTCCAAGTCTTAACATAATTCGCCAAGTAATGCGAGTACGGACTCGAGATCTAACCCGAGTGGCCTTCATTATTTATTGCGTGTTATATAAGCTAGACCAATAAGTCTATCTAAAGCTACATCATTGCAGGGTCAAACGTAGACGAAGACGAAGACTGAGTGGTATTTCTGCGCTCTCAAAATACGTGGCCGTTCACCCTCCAAGAATAAGAACTCAAGAGAATAAGACAATTATCAAGGAGGTGGTCTCTCTCCACGAACTTACAACTCATCCAGCGGGCAAGTATTGGTGCTGGTTATAGGTGGAGAAAGTCAGCAATGACGGCCTTTATCAAGTAGTTTTGACGAAGCTTATCTCCGTGGCTGCTCAGATGGTGCAGGACATCATTGCTTCGAGCTGCTGAAGCGTATCAATTAGATATCTAGATATTGTGCAATGATCAACCCCAAGGTCTGGAGAAGTGGAACCGGCTTCTTGTTCCGTATGAATTTTCTCTTTATGGGCAGTGATACGCGTTGCTGTTTACACGCTCGTCCCCATTGCGCGGCAAGCCCGAAGACCCGCAGTGCAATTGCAGTATTCATTTTCCAATGTATATTCATCGTAGAAAGTGAAGAGCTTCTTGACTGCATTTAAGTAGAGACGCTAGTGTGTGAAGGGTGAATGCGAATGCGGGGTGACGCCAACGAAAGATGGGGATATACCCTGGGGCAGTCTTAAAATGTTCGTGGAGCAGGGAGTCGCTGGCAAAAGTAATTGTTGTGCCAGTTGTTAGGAATTCTTTACATAAAGGTACACATATTTCGGATAATGTGTCGTCCTTTAAGCAGCTCCTTGAACGGGAGCAAATGATGCGAAAATGAGGCAGAGATGAAGTAGCCGCAGCAATACTGTTCGGATTATTACGTACCTTCCATAAAACAGTATTTGTCCTCTCCTACGGTCCAGGATGACCCAAGGATTTTAGCAGGCACCAGTCTGATGTGAAGAGAATGGATCGATGGGATCTGGGCTTGGATGGCCAAAGAGACGTACAGACACTTCGGAACTGTTTTTCTAAGCTCCTAGGAGCAAGACACCGAAGGACCCTTTCCGACTCGAGCGTACTGTGTCCTATTGACACTGCTGTTTATTTGTACTAAGTATTATGCTGGTATAACGATAGATTGATGGTAATAGGCTGCCGTTTCCCGGATATATGCTGTACGTCTCTCATGGCTATACTTGTTGCGAGTGTTTTATAGAGCTCTGCACCTCTGGAGAGTTTAGCTGTCAGAAACTAGTTAGGAATTAATGTTTGAATGGTAAGTTGCACGTAGTAGATTTGAGAAAAGAGAAAGTGACCAAAAGTTGCGCACGCTGCATATCTATACCCAAATGGACCATATGAACCGTGAAGATATTACAATTGAGTAAACATGGCTTATGAACTCGAAAAAGCGGTCTGACAGTCACAATAATTATTAGCAGCAAACACCATCGACACCTTACCAAACTCCACTCTGATGCTCACATAGCCTATTATGTCAGCCGCAACCCGAAACCCTCTCCTAAACTTCTGGCGGTAATAGAACCAACGTTACCGCCCCTCTAGCCTCAGCCGATCCAGCGTCCTGCCCTCATCCCTTCGCGCAAGCAAGAACCACGCGCTCGAGACCCAGCACAGCGCAATCCCGACCCAGCTGTGCACAGGCATCTTGAAGTGGCTCAGCATGACAAGCTGGAATGCGCCACGGGGGATAGCCAAGAAGGTAGCCGTCAGCGGGCTCGTGGCCTTGATGAGTAGCAGGGTTGATGTGAAGACGGCCCAGCTGCCGATGCCGCCGCACCACGTCAGGAACCAGAAGAACGGCACATCGAGGAAGTAGCAGTTGTGGAGGATGTTGCCAACCTCGCCGGACGCGAGCAGGATCGGAGTCAAGATTAGGATAGATAGGAGTGAGGTGTAGTGCAGAGTTCGCCAGTAGGCACGCGTCTCTTCGCGGTTGCCGGCCGATTCATCGTTAGATGTAGATGGGTAACCAGTCAGGACATCGCCCTGTGGGACAAGGCCAGAGACCAAGGTGCGGTAGGTTCGAAGGAGGAGTATGGGGTAGAGTGCTACGAAAATAGAGGAGAAAACGCCAGCAACAATGCTCTCCCAGGTGACGCGGACACCTGGGCGAATGCTTGCAAGGAGAAGATTGAGGGTTGCGACAAGCGATGATGAAAGTGTAGAAACAGAGTGGTTTTCCCTCTGGAGATAGGACGATATGATCAGAGACAACGGAACGACGCCAATCCTCGCAAGTTGATACATAGGTAGTACAGCATATCTATGATCCTCAGTTTTAGCAAGATCCAACCCAATTCAAGAATCTCAGAGACAGCCTTACGCGAATGAGAGATTGCTCAACACAACTTTTCCGACATAAACTAACGCCAAGGGCAGAACTTGTCGAGCAACTTTGCTGTCGAATTCGAATATGCCTCCTCCCGCAATTCCACCGGTGCCGCTAGAGAGCCATTTCCCAAACTGCAGTATAGGTATTCGATTCTTGCCAGCTGCTCTGAATCCCCCAGGTGGACTGGCTGGTAGGGACGGTGCGACTGCCGCTCCGAATCCAAGTCTGCGAAGAGGACGGGCAATGCCTCGCGTCAGACTAGCGGAGCCAAGAAGAAGTATGTGAGTGATTATAAGTTGTATGTATGTTGCGGCTAGTGGGTACAGAAATCTGTCATCGGTCAACGCTGGAATCGAAGAGGGAAGGCCGTGCTCAGTACGCACTTATACACTCCAGCTAAAAGCCCACGGTTAGCAGCGGCCTTAAACTGGCTGAGAAGAGCGTGAAAGCCATACTTTGTAATATAAACCTGTTCATCAAGAGCAGACCAAATCCGCACCCACCTACCCAGAATACCAATAAGCCCACGTACATTTGCCAGCCCATCCAGGTCCCAAAGAAGAAGTTTCCAAGTCCTCCGCTCCTAAAAACCCTCTTCCATGTGCTCCCTCCACCCCCAATATCCGAGGACACCAGTGGCCGTATTGAAGATGCCGGCTCAAAGTCATCATCCTCATCTTCCGACTGTGCTGCGCTTCGGGATCGAGGATAGGGGGAAGGAGTCCGCGAGATGTCGATTAATGGAACGCCAGGTTGTAGCTCCGAAAAGCTGTTTTTCGAGCTATGGCTGGCTCTCGAGGTAGGACCCTCCATGTCTGCGCGTGTTCAACGTCGTCCTCCAGATCGTCGAGCGAGCTCCCGCGGCGATGGAGGTTCACAGATGAATCAGGTCTTAGGCTACGAGCTAACGTAAGGTATTGAAAAGCTGGTTTAAAAGGATTGCCGGACTTTGTGAAAGGGCGCGTGGGGTTCATTGGGGTTGATAAAACATCATGGTGGAATCAGAAAATATTTCTGAGACATTGCAGACGGAGATTTGGACAGCTACGCAGCCGATGCGGCTTGGCACGGGCAGAATATACTGTATGCAAGTGCCTAACACGAACACAAATGTACAAACTCATTAATCACAAAATAAGACAAATCAATTCAAGCAATTGAGAAACAAAATGCAATATTCATTGCAGCCGTCTAACGCAGCCTTTCCTATACCGAAAATAAACAATTTTAACACCAAAAATATTATACAACTAAGGCTGGGAGTGCATCCACCCGCACATTGACATAGCTAACCGCGATAATGCTCGCTGTCGTTCCCATACCATCCCGCCCATGAAACCATGATTATAACATTAACAATAGAGATCGAAATGTCAGGGTATACATTAAACTCTAGACTTCCGCATCTAGATAGCACTTACACACCAGAGTCAAGAACCTGGATGTCGTTGGCTGTGGCATAGTTGTCCCAAGTGGAGCATGTGTTCTGAAGGACACACGAATCGGTGACGGTGCTTGGGATCTTCGACTTCTGCTCCACAATTTGCAGAGCGAAGCCCATGGACGTATGCCAACCGATGTGGCAATGCATCAACCAGACACCCGGGTTGTCCGTCTTGAAAGCAAGCACAATGTAACCAGCTGCGGGAAGGAGCGCTGTATCACGACGAGCAGGATTCTTTAGATTCAACGCAACGCTAGAATCGAAGGAACCAGCACCCTCAGCGAGAATATTGAAATCGTGACCGTGAAGATGGATAGGATGGGGGACAGGAACACCACTCTCGACAATGATGTAGATCCATTCTTCAGCATCAGGCATATCAAGTATGAGGTTACCACTGTACGTTGGGGCAGTACCATTCTCAATGAGATGGACCAAAGTTGGATCACCATATTGAGACTGGAATGTAGTTCCCGACAGGTACCACTTGAAAAGATTGGCGCTGTTTGGCGCAACAGTAATATCATAAGTGAGCTCGGTGTCATCGTTGGCAGCATCGAGAGCAACAATAGGAACCAGACTCGCAATGGGCTCATCGACACATTCACCAGTGTAGTTGTATCCAGTAGTTGTTGGGGTAGCTCCTGGACTACCAACGTAGCGAACAATACCCTTGATATCAAGAGCCTGGATGGTAGCAGCACAAGCGTTCTGATTATCAGAACGCATCCAGTAGTCTCCAATTGGCTGATCAGCTTTAACAATGACGTTGTAACGTTGACCTAAACTCGTTAATAAAGATTAATTTACTCTCATTAGATGACGCTTACCAATGTTAATGTTAAGAACGGTAGTCTCATAAGGAGTGATCGGGACAAAATCAGTAGAAATGACAGTCATACTGTGTCCATCGATGTAGAACTTGTAAGTAGATTGGATAGCGGTGTTAACAATGCGCAACAGATATGATTGGCCAGAGACGAACTGAGTGTCGAGCACAAAGCGAGAGCCAGTCGAGTTGGTACCATTGCCCCATGTATTTTGACCGTTAATAAGACCGTTGTCCATAGTACGAGGACCACCGGTGGTGGCATCTTGCGCGGCATCGTACATAGAGTCAACCGTAGCATGAGACCAATCCTGAAGCACAATCATACCAGCGTCAACATCATACGATTGGCTGGTAGGACCGTGAATGATAATGGGTCCCTGAACACCCTCCCAAGCCTGAATAGCGAAATGGGAATGGTACCAGGAAGTACCATAGTTGGTGGCAACCCACGTATAAGTCATAGACTCTCCAGGCGCAATAGGGCACTGAGTGATTGACGGGACACCATCATATTCATTGGTAAGATTCTGGCGAACACCGTGGAAATGGATACTGGTACCGTTATTTGTGAGCTTGTTGTTGACAGTCACAACAATAGTGTCACCCCAGTTAGCTTCGATAGCCGGACCAGGCATTTGGCCGTTGATAAGAAGTGCCTCCCTCTCAATACCGTCAGGCGAGATCGTAGTATTCGTAATATCGAAAGTATAGGTAACAGTTTTGCAAGTCTTTGGGACATTTTGATAGTAATCGGTATTGATATCAAAACCACAGAAATGGATGGGATCAACTCCAGGTTGGCCTTCACAAGGAATGCACAGGGCAGTGGACGTTGACTTAGTTGTGCAAGAAAATGCGCTTGTCGAGTTGGACGATGTAGTTGTAGTTGCGTTAGCGGATGTGCTCACAGAAGTAATGTTGGCACTGGATGTGATTGTTGACGACGAGGCCGATGTGGTCAAATTCGCACTGGATGTGATTGAGACGGAAGATGTGCTTCCAGTACTTGAGCTAGCAGTGGAAGAGGCCGATGTAACGGTAGCAGACACGCTGGCAGAGCTAGAAACCTTGGTTGTCGTCGTGCTAGAGACGGTACTCGAGGCTGTCGTGCAGTTCGCGATGAGTCTTGCGCCGTGCACGTTAGACGCGGAGACAGCCTTTCCAACCGACTTCTTCAAGTAACAGGGACCCTTTGGAGTACCTGCGACCCAAGAGACATCAACGCATCCAGGAGTCGTCGCGCAGGAAGCCGCGCAAGCTTCCACGCTCGGAACGTAGAAGCCTCCACCGGGGAGATCACCACCAGCGTGATCGGTGGAGCACTCAATAAGGAATTCCGCACCACACGAACTAGTATAGACGGTGTTGTTGATTGAAGGGCAAGTGGTTGATGTTGGGGTTGGTAGCGCATATGACGTGGCTGTGCCAGTCGTGACTGGGTAAACCCTGATAGCACCCCAAACATTACCGGCGGACACTGGTGAACCGACTTTCGATTTCATATAACACGGGCCTTTGGGACTTCCTGGCACCCAGGAAACATCAACACATCCAGTTGCTGCTTCGCAGGCAGCAATACAGCCAGTTAAACCGGAGGTATAGACTGGATCACCGGGCATGTCTCCATCAACATGATCGAGAAAGCACTGGACTTGGTAGGTATCTCCGCTTGTCGCCGTGAAAATTGTTCCGTTTGAAGATGGACATGAGAGAGCAGTTGCGGTAGCCGTTGGCGAGGCAGTAGAGCTGGATACTCCACGCTTTTGTTTGCTATTGCACCATCCCTTATCTTCCTGACAACCAGAACCGCAGTGGTCTCCCGTAGAACCGCAGACGCCGCTGGAGCTGCAGCAGTCGCCATACATCGAACCCCAGCACGACACTCCGTTGCCGCACTTTCCATCTTTGCTGGTGTCTGTTCCGGCAATTGCTGGCAGAGCGCCAGCAAGGCACAATGCGAGAGACCAGTTGAGGACCCTCATAATTAATTTAACCTTGATGCTTTGGGGCAGGAGTAAAAAATGAAAAGATAATTAGATAGATCGGTATCTATAAATGAGGAACAATAATATAAAAGTCGAACGAACGATGCTGAACGAATGAAGCTTCGTCGAACGAAAAGGAAAGCTATCCAACCCCGTCCAACTTGCACACTGATGGAGGATTAGTAGATGTGGGAGCAGTTACGAGGTATATAAAGATCTCGGGCTCTAGCCCAGGAGCCGCCTGCTGGTGTGCTCTTGGCTTGATAGGGTTAAGGGCCCCCAATGCCAGGCCATCATCACATTGGGATGACATGTTGGAAGCTGGTGGCCCGAGGCGCTGGTGGTCCTGAGCGGGTGGAGAATACAGCAGATGCAGTAGGCAGAACGGCCAGACTTGCATGAGGCGTTTTCTTTTGGGTGTGCTGCCTTGAGGAGCAGAGCCAGGATTCGTCGATTCGACCGGTGGCATGGTTCCCAGGTGGAGGCGATGCTCGGGTACGAATCTGGAAATTGGAAGGGATGAGGGTAGGAGTTGGGGTCAAGACGGCGATGTGCGCCATGCGTGTATCCAACGCTTGGCGTGAATCTGGCCTGTGCGCTCGGCTTTCGCTCAGGGGTGTGCTGAGGCTAAGGATTCTGCCGGGTCCCCGCCGGCATACTAAGAAAGATCCATGAAAAGAGGCGTCTTAGGCGCGCATCAGCCTTGAACAAAAGACCCTCCTATTCCTGTAGAAGCTAACGCAGGAACTTGTTTGTTGTCAAGCCTCTAGTCTCTTGAGAATACTTTTTGTCGCCAATGAGTGTACACTTTGAGGGCAGATTTATGAGCGACAAGCTACATGTAGTTAACTGGACGGCCATAGCCATATCGTTTGTTTTCGGATTCTGCCAGATGGCAGACTTACTCAGATGATGGCGGCGAGCTCCATCGGTCAATCAATAGCGTCACTACGCATTTGGCGTCATCACTCGAAATTTAGCAGTTTTGATTGGCAATGAGGCTGAGACTCATCTTTCGCGATGTAATAACGATCTGCTCAGTTGCTGATTCAGTCGACGCCTCGTGGGCTGAGTATAGGGGCACGAAGTCACCGTAAGGCGTGCTGGCGTGAACGAAGGATTGGGCGCCGTGGCGGTGATGCTGTTAGTGGGGGTCGAGCTTTGACCGCTGAGATGAGCAAGCGTGGGTCCGTGATTTAGAGTCCGTCCGCCTGCTATCTTGATGACCATCAGGCCCACCGCTGTGCCGAACTGGCCGTGGAAGGTTTTTTTTATATCAAATTCTCCCGAGTTCCGAGTCTTTTTGTTACGTGCTTTGTTTTCTTAGGAAACATCGGTGGTCATCCTTCGACTCACGCAGGTTCACCGGAAGTGCTCGTCCTATCTTTCACTTCTAAGAACGCCCAGCGGCCTCTAGCACCCATCCCGCGTCTTTTTATAGATATCGTCTTCTGCCTTCATAAACTTGGCAGGACACGGAATCCAAGCACGCTGGTGTTCTTGGCCAAGCTACCAGTCTTTGTATATACATCACCCCAGTCTGGAGAAACCGGATTGAGTTGAACAGTGTTCTTGGATACTTAGCATTTTCTCTTGGAGGTCATGGATTTACGAGGTGATGAACCAAACAGCAGACGTGTTCAGCCCACCCCAATGCCGTAGCGCATGCCATATCCGTATCTCTATCCCCTTGGCCTCGACTTTGCAATGAATAGCAAAGGTCTTGAGTCGAAGGTTGTCAGCTGAGCGCGAAAACGCAATGCGGCCATCCACAGCCACTCACCTGCATAAATGTATGGAGACATGGCTTAGATCTTGCGAGCTCTGCACCTATCATTTAATTTGCTTCTCGCGAGCACTGTGCCCGCCAGCTGTGTGCAGTTCCTTCTTATTGCAGGGTTTCTCTGCCATTGTGCATCTCGGTAGAACTGCACCCTTGCGGCCTGGCTGAGAGCCACGCCCCTGCTCCGCTCCCACCTGGCGGAAACTTGCAGTTTTTGTGTTCAACGGTCTGTCGACTGTGCATGACAACGGAAGCCATTTTCATCCACAATAGATAACCAAGTCTCACACTGCCAACGCCATAACGTTTTCTGCTCCGCCAACTGTATCGCCCAGTATAAGGCTGCGAACCGTGAAGTATGAGCTACGGGATGTGAGCTGCGGGATGTGAGCTGGGCACATACCCTTGTTTCTTGGTCGCATGGAAACTCTCACCGCCGTAGATAGCTGTCTGCACACCCTCACCAGCCGGGATAGACGTAATTCTCTTGACACAAGATTCCTTTTGCAGACAGCCTTGCTCTGTGTGCTCTAAGTGACTTCTGATGTGGTTGAGTTTAATTATCGATTTATTGATTTTCTCCAACGCGGCCAAATCGCGCGAGTGCCAGCTCATCCCGATATTCGGAGGACTTTTTCGACTCAGGTGGGCCTGGCGGGGAGAACCCTTGGTGCACTCGCCTATTCGATCTGCAAAGGGGGGCCAATCAGCCGCTGTGGCTCGATTTGGTCGCGCGCACTTGTTTGTACACTTTGTGAACTGACACGACGTCAAGAGAAGCATAAAAATGTGGTTGTGACGCTCCGCTATCCAACCGTGTGGTTCTTAATGAAATCCCGTTTTCGTGCGACCGTGGATAAACTGAGATAAACTAGGTCCATGCAGGCAGTGGGTCCCTCCCCGGCTCACGCTACTGCCATACCATCATCAAAATCCGATTCCGTCTACTACTACTACTACTACTACTAACATATCCACAAAATGAAGGCACTTCCGGCAGCTTCACCATTGCATACTCGACTGTCCACATGCCGACGTGGTTGGTGTCGAATCCAGAGGACGGCGCTCCAAGAAGCGGAGCTTGGGCCATCTCCAATCTCATTTCCCATGACCATTTCAACAAAATTTCCGCGCCCCAACCCTTTCCCGTTATGCCTAGATTCAGGGGCAAGAGAAGCTCAAAACGCGAGCGACCCGACCGCATCGAGGCTTAGGCCTCGAAGTCAAGCTTTGAACAAGACGGATAATCAGCCATGACGCCAATCAGGGGCACTAATCATTCAATTCAGGGGTCACGATCTACTGGAAATTACTGCGAGTTTGGTAGAAGATGTGCTAGCCGTATTTACTGCTAGAGCCTGTGCGTTTCAAGTCTCGACTCTCCACAACTTTCCTTTTTAGATGTTTATTCCAGGGAGAGGTAAATACCCGAGAGCTAATCATCAGATCATCTCCACCCATCTCTCCTACGTTTACCTCGTGGATGTGATAAGGTAACTGAGCCCGCCACGTTTTCGACACTGCAGCAGGTGTACACCAATCCACGTAAGCTCAAGCGCCTTTGCGATAGCCCCGAGCTCTGCGGAAATTGGGCCTCACAACCAATTAAACCGGTGTCATTTGATGTACTTCCGGTGCAAGCCATCAAACTTCCACGGTACCTCCGATTCTCCTATTATGTCTTCATCGCCCCGATCACGATGACTATGCTGTCCATTTCTGTAACCATTTCCTGATTTTCAGTTTTCATCTCTGCCATGCCGGCCTTGGGCAGGCAAGGAAATTGCTTGTTGTATAGCCTGTCAGAGCTCCAGTGTCCCCCCTGTGTGTACGCAACACTGCAATTTCGCTAATCATCCTGCGTAAATACTGTGCGCTTGCCAAAAGAGATGTGCATCTGCAAGAAAAGTAAAGCCTTTAATTTTTTAATCTTAATTACAAGAGTTAAACTCGAAATTCTCTAGTGCGGACAAAGCGAAATTGCTGTATGCATTGCGCGCGCACACAAGGGGGGACACTTGTCGGTCGAGTTTGAGTACTTTTGCAAGGTCGCTGTCCAAAGTTTTTGCACCTTCCTAATTAGGAAACTCAGCCTACCGTCCGGTAGAATATTAGATATTTTATTGCTAGAGGCTTAAAACTCGCATCTAAATCTTTAAATAAGAGGTGACCGATTAATAAGCTAGTCGGTTTTAAGGTTGCGAGATCTGCGCGACCGTCCCTATTCCGGCTCCGCCACTGACTCTATGACGAGCAGTAACATCTCGTCGCTGCCTACTTTCTTAGTAATTGTTTATATAGATATTTAGTACCCTAAATGCGAGTTCTAGGCCTTTAGTAATAAATTCTGAATATTCTACCGGTAAGCTAAACTTCCTAATTAGGAAGGTGCAAAAACTTTAGACAGCGGCCTGCATAGACGAATAGCAGGCACGGTAGACCCCAAGTGAATTGCATGATCATCGATACTCATGAGCTTCCGTTATCCCATCCCTTTGTGTGGCAACTTTTTCATGGACTTTTTATATATGCACGCCTCATAAGCCAATCTAGAGGCTCTATACCGTATAGAGCTTGGTGTTGAACCCTCAAGTCAGTACGGCAAGGGTGCTGGCGCCTCATTTAACGCTTGGATATTGCGGTAAACAGTAGCGACGTGGCCAGGAAGCCTATAATATTTGGTATAGTTAATCAAAAAGCTTTAATATTGTTTGCCGTCTATTTGATTATTAAATTATTAGTAAAATATTGTCCTAATACCACCTAAAAAACGTTATATGTCTTTAGCTCTAAAGCCTCTAAGGCCTCTAAAGCCTCCAAAGCCTCCAAAAGCACCTTAAGCCTGGGAGTCCTATTTACAATCCTTTTAAGTGATACAGTATACACACGATAGCTTGTTGGTAGAAGTTGTACAGCCTCTAAAGGCTTTAGTGCTGATTAAGGACGATATTAAGGAGGACAAATTAGGAGCTATTTTTAAGGCCCACGGCGAAACTGCTGAGGATAAGGCAGATAAGGTAGATAAGACTAAACTACCAGAGCTATCAGTTAAAAAAGTTATAAGAATAGGCCTTCCTGCGGTTCCTACTTTATAGGAGCCTATAACCGCTGTTCCTAAACTAGGTCTTGAAGTTATTAACCTTCTAGATAAGTTAATATTCGCCACTTAGCGTGCTAGTAAGCCTATTGGCGGCCTTAATGCGGACATTAAACCTAATAATCTTTCTAATCAAAATAAGGGTAGTAAGCGCTCTGCTTATTATACACTAGTAGATCAAATTGGTATAGTGTCTAGTAGGTGTAGATCTGGATAGGACCTGCCGATTCAAGTATTCCTACTATTCTTTAGTATTAGTATATTTGAGAAGCTCGCGGTCAATATAAACCTATATACAGCGTCTTAAAAGGCTGGCGAATATCACCAATTAGAATAGTATATCGGTAAACGATCACGGAAATGGAAGGAGACCTCCGCCAGCGAATTAATGGTTTGGGTAGGACTTATTATCTATATAGGCGTCTTTAAGGTCACCTAGGTGCAAGACCTTTAGGCTATAGATCCTAAATATCCTAAGCATTTAATTAGCTTATTTATAGGCCAAAAAAGATGGGAGTAACTTAAACGCTTCTTCTATACCTCACCACCTCCACCAAATGGCGTCAAACGTCAGATTTTTAAAAAGATTGAGCCATTGACAACTCCTTTAGGCGAGGCGTTTAGGAAGTATATTATACCTAGATCTATAGTCAGCTTTAATAAGATGATAGTAAGGTTTACTAGACAATCTATAGCTATAATTAAATTGCCTAGTAAGCCAGTACCTAAGGGCTTTAAGATATTAAGCCTTTATTAATATGGGTATTGCTATAGCTTTATATTTACCTTACCTGGCTGCTTTTTTGGGCTTCCTTCTCGGATAGATTATTAAGATATTGCCCTTTTAAAAACCTCTAAGTGCGTCCTTTACCTTACCCGACAGCTCCCCTTTTAGGCTTGTTGATTTTGCCTATTTTTGGATAACTACTTTACAAATATTCCGTTGCTCTAGGTGCTCCGACGACTTAGAATTACTGTAGCTAGCACAGCTTGATTAAACTTAAAAGACTATCTAGAGGTGCATAAAAGGGCTAATAAAAGGAAGGAAAGGCTACCGTTTAACTTTATTATAGGAGTAGTCGTTGGCATAGTTAATTCAGTGCTTTCTATTATATAGCAGGACAAGAATTTGGTACAATTTTTAACAACAGCTTACTTATACAGTGATAAGGACGTTAATAAAGTTAATTGGCGTCGTCTATAGGTATACAATTCCTTCCTTAAGAAGCTGGTAGCTAATATTTGGGGCAATAATCTAATTAAGAAGTTAACGCTTTCTAGGCTCTCTATTAACTATAATAACTAGATGGGCGGCGTTAATATTCACGATTAGCTTTAAAGCTACTATACCACCTAGATTACTACTGTGCGTATTTAGCTGCCCTTATTCTTCTAGGCACTTAATGCGGCTGTAATTAACGCCTATATTATTGGTAAGAAGATCTTCTAGATATTAAAGAGGCCCTTCTAAACCCACCGCTATTTCTGTATACGATTGGCATGGAACCTCATTATTATAGGCAGTTAAAAGATGGGCCTAAGTGAGCACAATACTAAGCGTCTTCTTTGTTAAAGCTTACCAAAATACAGGCAATATTAATCTGGTATTAGGCCTGGTTATAAAAATAAAACAAATTAAAAAACCACCTACGTCACTGCTAAAACCCCACTACCTATAATTTGACGGTGTAAGACGCGAACTTACCATTCTATTAAAAGCTTTATAAGGAAGCAAGGCTATAAGAGCCCACTAAAGTGCTAAATATGTAGATAGAAGGAGGCAAAGAAGCTCACAACAAAGGTTAAGCAAATAGTATATAAATGCGAGGCCTGTAGGCTTCCTTTATGCCTTCGGTACTTTAACAACTTTCATTTAGTAGGCGACGACTAGGTAACTATTTTAGGTTCTCTACTTCCTTATACCTCTAATATTAAGACTCCAAAGCTAATTAAGCCTTTGCTGCAGCGTCCTTCTTAGTATCCTTTAAGCCCTCCTCTACTGCCTTTAATCGATCCTCTATATTGAATAACCGCTGGTTGAACCGTTTAACCACTTATAGCACTTAATATATCTCATTTAATGTATACAGTATATCCTCCCTTATAACCTTAAGCTGGTCCTTTACTGGCTTATCCTCGTTGACGTTAAAAACGCGTATAAAGTGGGTAGGTGGCAGCAATTTGGGGGAGGACTCTAATAGAGGATTTTCCTATATAATTAGCAGCTGGTTAATGGAGGAAGGGCGGAAACCTACAGCCATGACGTCATATATCGCGACTTTTTGCCCAACTTCATTAAAAAAATATAGAGCTGTTTTTGGTGGTGGCCTGCTGCAGTATCTCATCGGCATCGCAATATTGACGCGTTTTGGTGAGGCTTGCTAATAAAATCACGCTAGCTAGGGTGCCTGCAGCATGCTAACCCAGGCAGGAGCGCCCAAAGCGCCCAATACGAAAAGTCCGTTTTGCCACACGAAGGGATAACCCGCCGACGTCCATAAGTGGTCCGTGCGGAACATTGGAATGAGAAGTTCGCGTATTGCCTATATTAATTTAATCAATACAATACCATCAACCATGCACCCCAACCGCACTTTCAATGATATATACCATACATTCAACCAAATCGGGTCGCTAAAAACCCACCACCAGAGCTGTGGCCGCTGCCCGATTTTACACCTCTTTAAGTTGACGATTTTGACGACCATTGTGCACTAAATCTACCCCCCGATTTTGATCGACAGTATTTGGCTGTATTGTATGCCATATACCGTCCTACAGAGACGACGATTGCTAGCCACCTTACATTAAGCGACTCAACTCTAAGAAATGATCTATATAGATTGTTTTATATAATATTCAGTATTCCTACGGAGGTACAGGCCCTAATGTTTGTTACACCGCCCCGGTTCTGCCACCAACCAAATCATTCTGCCCATACAAAACAATCCCCGCCTCCGTAAGCACGGCGATTTGATCCTATTAATCTAATTAGCTAAATCCTTATCGATAACGGATAGACGGAACTCGGTTGGTTAAGGGATAGTCCTTGCAGACTACAGCAAGTTTACAGCACGAGACTTTTGAATAGAGTAAATGTATCTCATGCGGCTGGTTTTTGAACCCTGGCATCAAACAGGGCGAAATTTATTCATGTGATTGGACACAAAGATCCGAGTGATCTTTTCAAGTAATCAGGGTTCCCGTTTGGGGATTTGCTGCACGGCCGGAGCTTTTCGTGTACGCTAGCCCCCGGACAGGGTTTACAGCGTGATAAACCGTTTCAAAAGCACCTGCATGCGAGTTGGTGGCACACGTTAATTGTATTCCTGTATGCTGTTGGGGAGGTGTCCCCGCATCACAAAAACCGTACCGCTGAGACAGTGCCGAATGCTTCGCAGGGCAAATTAATCAACGAGGTTTCATATTGAATTGAATTTATTGCCAAGACTCAACCAATTCAACCGACTGAGAGTCCGCTCAATCAATCTAAAGGCAGTAGGTCACCCTAAGGACGTTTGATATACCGATCCGATTGTATATTGGTAGGCCAGGGTAAAAGGGACTCTATATCTATGGCTCGCTCGCATGACTCTTAATTTAATAATTCTTCTACTAATATCGTCAGACCCCGAACGCATATTTAGCCTTTTGGGCTTACTTCTTACTCCTAATCGCACATGACTATAATCTAATATAATTAGAGCTTTAATGGTGGTAGGGTCATGGATAAGGAAGGCGTAATTAATATAGTAGATGGGCAGCTAAAGCGGCCACAGAAGGAAGGAAAGGTATAAATGTGGCAGAAAGGTAAGTTAACACCATGCCAAGACTCGCGATAGTTGCTAGTTCCATACCAGTTGAATTCAGTTGAAATAGTTGCCAATATCTCAATATTTGGTCAACCAATTCATACCACATGTACCGGTAGACCATGTGAGAGATATCATTAAATAGCTCTGATTTCAGCTTTGGTCCCTTTTCATCAATTCGATCACAATTCTGTATAGAAACGGTATGCTATTGATAACTTCCAGGCAATCCAAAGTGAAGTCGGCTATGATATAGTTAGGTGGGCGCCTTAATAAATGGCCCTACATTGTAAGCTTCTTACATACCGCATGCCTTCTAGTGTCCAGAGGTTTACTAACATACCGTAGGTATAGGTACACAAAACACAGTCTAACCCGAAAGAAAGCTTTAGATCCGCAGACGTCGCGTCTTGGCATGTTGTCCAAGTGTCGAACTGGATCGGATTTCCTTACCACAATACTAGCTTCAAGTCTAGAACCTTATGTCTCACTACCCCGACTGAATGACGACGTAGTCATCACTCTATTACATCGAATGTCTCATTACCTGTTTCCATTACCTATTCCTGATTGAATGACGACGTAGTCGTCATTCTATTTGCCACCTATTTTATGTATATAGAGAGCTTCTAGAGCTCTCTTTAATAAACAGAGTTCTCATACCTGATTGTCAGTTCGACACCAAGCCTTCAATTTCTGGCCCGCGGCTCTCCCAGGCTGCCAGACAACGGAGTAAATATCCCCTTCCAGCCGTGGCAACTGCAGGCTTCGTCCTTAGGCGACGTCAAAATACTATATGAATACTTCTATATTATAGCGTCAGTTAAGCAGACTGTGGGTACAATGGTATGGATGCATATTTTTACTAGAAAAGCCGTGGAGGCCTTCGGCATAGAGGTTCAACCGTATATTTCTATGAATTTGTATAATTGTCGAACGGACAATTAGGTATGAGAACTCTGTCTATTAAAGAGGGCTCTAGAGCCTCTATATATACACCAGATAGGTGACAAGTAGGTTGCAAATAGAATGACGACGTAGTCGTCATTCTGTAATGGAAACAAGTATTTAGACATTCGATGAGACATTCAATAAGACATACGAGGTAAGTAGCGGAGTAATAAGACATAGGGTTCTAGACTTGAAGCCAGTATTAAGATAGTAGTAAGGAACTTCAATTTAGTTTAACACACCCCCCTAGCTACATAGAGCCTTCTGGGCTGCTGTAAAAAGTTATAATGTTAATTTAGTATTAAGTTTTAAGAAATCCCCTATAGAGTTACCTTGCCTAAATATCATCTAAATCAAATTAAATTAGATCCTTAATATCAACGAGGTTTAATTGCTAAATAAACGTCTTATGCTTTTAACAAGGCAGAGCCTTTATTAAGCCGTCTTCTGTTATATCCGCAGTAGGGACCCATTTAACCTTAATTCTTCCTTTCTTAAACTTCTTTAGCTCTCCCTTAAGGGCCTTAAGCTTCTTCTTGCAAGATATCTACCATCTAAGGCGTCTGTTTAGTAGCTTTCTTAATGCAATCTTATAAGCCTTGCTAACTCTACAAGTTATAAATTTAACCGTCGTTGGTTCTTTTAAAATTGGTCCCATTACTAACTGCGGAAGGTACTTAATCGCCTTCTCTCCTACATCTGGAATGCATTTAAATTGTGGTTTTTAATTGGTTAAGGGACTTAAGAACTTAGTAGTTATAGTATTTAATTAAGGTTCTAGCGTTAAAATTAGGGTAGGAAGATCGTCCTTTAAGGCTTGCAGGCCTATTACATTATCGTCTTAAGGATTATGCTCCTCTCAATCGGTTACTTAATTTTAATTTCCACTAAAATCCACCTGTCAACTTCCACTAATATCTACTTAAGTCTCGTCCTTGTCCTCTAATATACTTACCCCCCTAGAACGTTCCGCAGAACTATTCTACTCTAGGGTATTTAGAGCCAAAGACTTTACCGCAATGTCTTAATTGGTGATTTTACTTATAGGTATCCTTTTTAATATTTCCTTATAAGCTTTGTTAACTATATAAGACTTATTTTTAACTATTATAGGGCCTTTTACAACTGCCCTAGTTAATTCCTTAGGCAATTACCTAATTACATTTATTTCTGCGTGTTTAAGTTAACTACGCCATAGCCATCCTTCTACCTTTTAATTTAGTAGAGGCTTTAATAATTATTTTAATAATTGCTTTAATAGCTTTAATAATTAGTTTAATAGTTAAGTTGTAAATAAAGCTTCTTGTAAAGCGCTTATCTTTAGCTTATTATATTTAATAGTAATCTGACTATAGTAGTAGTCATAATAGGCGTATGTCTTATTATTACTATAGTAAAGAGTGTTCTCTTTATTACTCTAGTAGACTCCCTTATTATTAAGCTTTTAGAGGCATACTAGGTTAGTATAGAAGCTTAGTATAAAGGCTGCTCCTAAGAGCTATATCTGTCTCTTCCCTTTTAGGTAGTTAATTGTAACTACGGCTGTGCTATAGCTTACAATTTCTTCTATATATAAGCCTATATAGATTTGCTCTAACGTAGGTTTAATATCGCTAATAAATCTGGCTTAATTATTAATAATATGTATAGTGGTTCCTAAGTTAAGAAGAACACTGTCGTAAAGCTTATAGCTAGAAGCTAGATTATAGGTTCCTTTTTAATAAACCGCGAAGGTTCCTTTAGGGTCTTAAAAGCTCTACTTATTACCATCCTTTAGCTGTTTATTAACTTAATTATCCTTATTAGAGGAATCTCCTCGGGAGCTCTTGCTGCACCCGGCCCAAAAAAGACTAAAACCAACCAAAAGAACCCTGTAAAACACCCAGAGAATCCCCCTGAGATGCATGCATCGCAGGGAAGGCACACGTCGAACGACGGTGGTTCGCACTCGCGCGCAACCGCCAGAACCACGCCTAGCAATAGCCCTCCACAACAAAGACGGGCGAATGCCACACCATAAAGCGGAAATACCTTTATTAAGAAGGCATCTAACAAAATATAAAGCCTACTAGACGCGTCTAGTACCTAGAATTGCGGGGGAGTAACCGTCAGCTATAATAATCTAACGTAGCTAGTAGAATGGCTCCGCTAGTCTAGCGAACCTTAGGCGCCTCTCTAGTAAACCCTTAATTAAATTCTCTAATGGTTAAGCAAAATTAAAAATAAACAAAACCCCCCTTTACTGGTGAACCGCACCTAGGCCGCCGTAGCTGCGCTTCTATAGTATAGGGAACTTACCCCCCTTAAGATAATAACCGGGTATACAATTATAATATAACCAAATATAGAAAAAGCAGAGGGGCTTAGGGGACAATTAGAAACAGAAGTCCTTATAGAAATCCGCAAAGAGGTCTATAACGCTGTTACGGTCCAACACCTTAGGAGCGGAGACATTAGAGTCACCTTAAAGGACTAATAGGTAAAGGAACGAGCCGTAAGGGTAGGGGATAGGCTAGGAGAACGTATTGGTATAAAAGTACTCCGTAAGGACTACCTAGTCGAAGTCCTAGTAGTCCCCATAAGCCTTAGGATAGAAAAGGGACGCCAGGCGGACAATATAGCAATTATATAGGAGATAGTAAGATAAATAGAACGCCTTATACTAGGACTTAAAATCACCTAAATCCAATAGCTTTAATAGGAAAATGCAAACTAAGCAAACAATAAGAATAATAAGAGGACATAAGGGTTGCTAGAGACTTACTAGGGAGACACTAAACGAACGCATAGCTCCCTTATTATTAGCATATATATACTAGGAATGCAAAAACTCCTTATCTAAAAAGGAATAATTATAAACGGCCTTATATATAATATAAGGCTCTACAACTACAGACTATACCTAGAACGATACTATCGCTGCGTATAATAGGGACACACCCAATCCACATACGCAGCATAGGTGTGCTGCGGCCACTATATAGGCCCCTATAATATAAGACACTGCTTAAACCAAGACTAAATAAAATGCGTAAACTGCCACCAAAGCACATATAAGGCGTGGGAGAGAGAAGACTGCATTAAATATAGGAGACGGAAGGTAAGGGCTTAACAGCTATAGGAATAACTGTACGCGAGGTTATATAAATGGAAACAATAGGCGATAAGCTAGGGGGGCGTAGGTGCCTTTCTAGCGTTTCCTACCTTTAATACTGGGGGGCTAGGCCAGCCATCCCAAGCCTTAATAGGCCAGAAGCGACGCTACGCGACATTACCAGACCGTATAGGGATATAAGGGTTATAGGGGACACAAGGAAGAGGACGCCCTATAGGAAGACCTTTATGGACAGCTATAGTAAGCTTAATACCAGGATAATTAAGAATTAGACTTAATACAGTAAATATAATATTTGCAGCCGACTCTTAAAGGGTGTATAGCCAACTAGTAAGAATAGGGGAAGAACTGGAGACAATAATAGATTTAGATATAGAAGCGCTAGTAGGAATATAAGACACGGGAATAGAAAGCTCTATATAAAATAAGTAGTAACTAGGGTGTAGATATAAGAGATAGAAGTTCTAAATATCCCAAAGAAAGCGGAAATAGAAGAAGTGAGGAATAATAGAGAGGCAAAGGACCCTCGCTAGGGGTCCGCCTATAACAGTTCACCAGCACTACGCTGAGACACGAGACCGTCGCCTAAGAGGCTCCAAGACACAATTGACGCCACCCTCGTATATCTTGGATACGGTCAAATATTAAGTCATAGACTACGGAGTTCCGGGTCTACTTTTATGTATTTAGTTCACTTAATTTCCATAGATTTAGAATTAAGTTGCTCATTTAATACCCACACTTGCACTATTACAGTTATAAGTCCGGATTGCACTACCTGCTAAACCAATCAATCTACTACCTTATTTACGAAGTCACTACTTCTACCACCTTTGCAAGTGTCTTGAGCTTCTT
>Ga0307507_10004900_pt1 | contig 22919 bp, 19 predicted proteins | sample 7_EM_MG_FD_207223 | JGI IMG/M metagenome (GOLD analysis project Ga0307507, IMG submission 207223) | Populus trichocarpa ectomycorrhiza microbial communities from riparian zone in the Pacific Northwest, United States - 7_EM | ecosystem: Host-associated > Plants > Roots > Unclassified | place...
TCCATCCCTTTGTGATATTTAGGAGTTTTTTAACTTCTATTATATTATCTACGGATTTTCTAATACACAGCAAATTTTTTGTGGATTCTTATAAAGATTGTGGCCAGGGGGAGGGTGGCGAAGTTGGCTACTTTTGGTGTATAATGGGCATCGGACGAATCTTTTTGTCCTAGTACTATACATTACAAGTATCATACCTCCATAGGATACCGCAGGATCTCCGGCTATTAAGCTAAGTGATAGAAAGTCGAATTAGACTAAATCAAGCTAGTCATTCCTCGTCTAATTGCATGATAAATATTAGAAAGTCTTAGTGCCAATCTAATCACCATAATATTATTATGCTTCAAGTTGTAATATTATTATTAATTTTGATCATTATCTTCAACTTTTGCAAATTCTTGATCGCCAACATCCAAGTCAAGCTCACGTTTATCCCTTAAATCGACTAATCCGGCCTTTAGAAATTCCGACCATAATCTAGCAACGAGGTTTTGCATACAGCCAGTCTAAGAAAGACTTCATGAAATCAGACCCCTCCCCTCCCCCAGCCGAGGTCGGAATCTTTCAATATCTTACTTTACGCCACCGTAATATTTGTTAAAGAGAATCGCCGTTTCATGAACACTTTCGCTAAGCGACTTTATGAACCGAAGTGGAGGTCCTTAGTCATATATCAGTAGTGCGAATCAATATGAAAGTCCAAAAACAAAAAAGGATGGGCCAACAGTTGGAGCCAGTAACAAAGCAAAGAATAGTGTTTGACCAGAGGAATGGAATTACGGTACCCGTCCTGAAAGTGATCATTCGACTCACTGTGTGAGAGAAGGTACAGTATTCGATATCCCTGCTTGCATTTCTGAGATCACCCCCGGAGTGGTTCTCATAATATCCTCCCGCAATTCGTCATCTATTGCATTAAGATCAATGTCACAGTGCAGCCTCATCTCCAGACAACTCTCATATTTCAGGAGAGTAGCGCTGGCTGGTATCTTAGCCGCCTCGCTAAAACGTTTCACGATGTTGTCGGTGGTATAGGACCTTTGGGTAAGGAATATTCGCATACCGGTATTTGGCGATACCCAAGCAGTTTCTCGCAGGGGCTCTAGGAGGTCCCGCGGTGTTTCGGAGGGGATTCGTGTAAAATATCCGTATGTAAAATAGCGGTGGTAACAGTCCTCGTCGTAATATCTATCATTAATTTATTAGGGGGTAGAAGACATTGCCCATTAATCTTGCTTTTTTTTTGGCCTCCAGATATGACAAATCCCCAAACTTTTAAAAACCATATACCCAAGAAAAACCCATTTTGCCTTTCGAAGCTGTGTATGCACAAAAGCAAGCCTCGCACAATCAATTAAGAGCAATAATAATAAAAAACACACGGCCCCCCACACAAAAAAAAGCCAGCTCCATCCCGGAATCTTATTCCTTCCCGTCGCCGCGGAACGAGCGCAACTAATATAATGTTAGCAAGATACTCTCATTCAATCTTGGAATGGATCATACCGCTACACGTCCCGCCCTAGCAATCTCGGGCTCGTAAGCTCTAATTACCGCTTGGGCAACGTACCAACCGCCCTATGATAGATTCTTTTAGAGATTGTTAATTGTATTTCATGGGGACTTACGCTTGTAACTGCACCAACTGAAGCAATTACACCGGCCAAAGACATCCCAAGCAGCCAGACAATGCCAGACAACTTTGTTTCGATCTTAGATATCTTGTTTTCTATTCTGGCTGTGCTTGTCTCAACACGGGTAGCTACGGTTCCCATTTCCTATTATAAGTGTAAGCTAACTGTAAATAAAAACAAACATTGATGGGAGACAAACTTTGCTAAAATTGAAGACCCGACGATCGATGTGTGCATATCGTTCCCACTATCACCATCATTATTAGTTTAACTAAAAGTAAGGAATGGGATTACTTACGAGACGATTCTTAATCGAAGAAGGGGTTGAAGAGCCACTCGTGGTACAATGACCGGGCTGATAGGTGTAACGGTTCACAGTGCGTATGCGTGGAATAGTTGGAATAGTCTTTCCTTCTGTGAGCAATCTTTTGACGGCGGTGGGACCCATGGTAAAAAACACGGGGTCTGGGGTGGGGGGGTGGATGGGGAACAAAGACAAAAAGTGAAAATTAGCAGTGAAGCGAATAAGAGCAATTGATGTTTTTTAAGGAGGGGAGGAAGGAAATGGGGAGGAAGGAAACGGGAAGGAAGGAAACGGGGAGAAGAAGTCAATGCTTTTCAAGGAGAGGAGGAAGAAAACAGTGAGGCGAATCTGGCGAGTAATTTAGGAGGATGGTTACCCGGATTCGGAAACAGGCCATGAGAAGGTGCCTAATGGGTCTTCGAGAGCTACTCAGCGAGCCCCAAATAGGCTTTGGGTACACAAAGCGCCTAGTCGGATTCAGTAATTTTGAACGACAACTCTACCTAGCTCCTCGAAACACACGCCTCCAGCTAAACCATTACTGAGATCGTCGGAAGAGCTTAATGGATCAATCTCGAGCCAAAGTCCTCTTCATTCTAATAATTATCATCCTTCTTGCGCCCGATGGAAACTCGCCACAGAATAGCTACCGCCTCGACGAGATAATCGTACGAGAAAAGGAGCAGCTCGAAATTTTACGAAATTCAACATATGGAGTACCAGGAAATCTTACGGGGATAAACTTCACGCATAGCCGAATACCACCTAAACCTGTAAGGAAACTAGTTGAGTCACTAAGGAAAGAGGTTCTTGGGGAATATTTCCTGGAGGGAATACGTGCAGGTGGCCTGCGCCCTTCGACGGCTATTGCTGGAGAAACTCCTCGGGGAGACCCAAACTCGAAAGCCGAGACGGCTAAAGAAGGGGGAAATGTTAAAGGTTCAGAGGCTGCCGGGGAACGTTTTAGTTGGGGGCCTACACCCGCACCCACGCAGCTGCCTTCGATATACCAAAATGCCACTGGGACCATACATGGAGCGTGGGATCGGCTTTTCTTAGATGTTAGAGCACCACAGACGAACATGACCTATGATAAAAATGTCATGGCCAATCGCGGGAAACTTGTTTTTACCATTGAAGAAAAGAAACAGCCCGGAGAAGTACAAGAGATGACAGCTACAATGGTCATCAAGAATGAAGAGGGCGGAGATATGAAGGATATAAGCTTAAGCGGAGTTCACTTCACCAAGTCTGGTGAGATCTTGGTCACTACAACGTCTGATAAGTTAGTCCCCTGATAAAATTTGTACATTGTGATGTGGTATTAATTACGCTCTATAGGTTTTCCGGGATATTTGCACTTCCGCATTTTACGCTCACAGAGAACGCTTATAACCAATCCAAGACACTTCTTCTCGAGTCCATCACCACCACAATAAAGAAGCAGAAGGATACAGCTTCAACTACCTCTCCTTGGCAACACTCTCCCGAGAATGCCGCTAACGAGAAACCTCGTTGTGAGTATATCGCATATTTCCAGCTACATCCTGTCCAACCAGTGCTCTCCTCTCATCCGTTCCTCTCGTTCAACACGCCACACCTACCATACATAAGTCCTGAAACACTTCAACACATTGAAAAAGAACTGCGGCACCCCACTGGTGCTCCAGTCCCTGATGCGCCACCCATCGTCATTTCCGGAATTATATATTCTCCTACATGCGGCCATGTTCTTAGCGTCAAGAAGGCCGAAGGCATCAAGATTGAAAAATATTTCCGCAAGGCAATCAACTTTGCATTGTGCGCTGCGGTCATCACATGTGCGCAGATTTGGCTGTTGATTCGGCAGATGAATGAGAGTAACACGCCGAGCACAGTGAGTAGAGTCAGCTTCTGGACAATTGCAATGATGGGCATAGTCGATGGTTATATGGCGCTTGCCTTTTTAGGAGCAACTGTGCTTATCGGTAAGCTAACCGAAAAGCCACCGCCTGGAACACTGTGTGTGCTTACACGTCATAGATTCATGCTATCTAGCCCTGTCCCCGGTGACTTTCTTCTCCTTCCTTCTTGGATCCATCTTCGGAATGCGCTTCTTGATGATTATTCGTCGCATTCAACGCCCTGAAAGCCTCCCAGCACAGGCTGCGCCACCAGCAGCCACTCCAGCAGTCGATTCATCAACAAGTGCTCTTCCATTACCCGCCAACGCAGTGCCACAGGCACCGATAATACTGCCGCCCAATCAAGACATGATCGATAACGGTGACGACGGCCGACAGGACATCGGCATGCTATATCCCCGCTTCCTGTTCGTTCTCCTCGGCTCCTTCTTTGTCTCCTTGCACGCAGCCAGCTGGCCACCATTCCTCCGAGGGCTATTCGTCAATACAGTCGTCCTGCTTGCAAATAGTTACTGGGTGCCACAAATACATAGAAATGTAATTCGTGGATGCCGGAAGGCATTCACATGGGAATTTGTGATCGGAATGAGCATTTGCAGGGTCGTGCCGGGCCTATACCTCTACTGCTGGAAGGGAAACATATTTTTCCTCGAGCCAAGTTATAAATCTGCAGCCATAGTCCTTGGTTGGGTGTGGTTTCAAGTATTCTTGCTCCTGAGCCAGCAATTGTTTGGCCCAAGAGTTTTGGTTCCTTCTAATGTAATCCCCCCACCCCCGCCGCATCAATGATATCTATAGATTACTGATTAGGATACTAGCTCCTCCCCCCCGCCTACGATTACCACCCAATCCTTCCCATCGACGATCTAGAAGCCGCCGAATCACAACTTCCCTCTTCTCCTCCAACAGACGTGACCGCTCTCCTCCCCAACACTCGCTTATTCGACTGCGCAATTTGTATGCAGTCTGTCGGGGTCCCGACCATATCCAACGATCGCGACGCAGGCAGTGGACCGAACAGCGTTGGTTTCTTGGGAAGGAGAAGTTACATGGTTACTCCTTGCCGTCACGTATTCCATTCAAATTGTCTTGAAGGGTGGATGCGGTTCAGATTGCAGTGTCCTAATTGCAGGTACGGAAAATCCTCTACTTCACCATTACACTGGGTAATTTCAACTAACCTGAGGCAGAAACCCTCTACCACCCTTGTAGACATCGCTCATTTATTATGTATGTACAGGCTTATTGTATTAGTTTGTAAATATTGGAGTTTAGGAGGGTTGGCGGGAATTGTATTAGAGATAAACATATACTACCGGTATTAGATGTCCTCGCTTGAACCGTATTGAAAAGGTTCGCCCGCCATTTTTGTGTTCTAGCCACCTTGGTGGGGTGCATAAGCGCCCCACCGTGGCGTCGGGCCTCGCTTACATACTATCTCTAGGTTTCGGTGGGGTTCGGCGGCTGAGGTAACCTAGCTACTTAGAACTCGCTGCCTTCTTAACTTCATAACCACCATCCTACCTCTTCTCATCGTTCTTCCCCCCTCCACTCCATCTCTCCCCATCCATCCATCAGCACTACTCCCCTATCCTACCACCGTTTTCACTTCATCTCCCAAGCTCCATCAATCTCATTTACCTCATTCTTGATGGCCGATCACGAAGAGAAAAAGAAGGTTAATCTGGCGTAAGTTACTTTCATGAACTTTTGCCACCTATCTATCATCCTTTAGTTTATCGTCCTTGGGAGATTCATCAACTAACATCACTCTTTTTCCATTAGCGATGCCTCAGGCGCCACACACAAAGAGGTATAATTCTCGCCTATCATTTATTGCTTTAGCAGATACACTCCCGTTTGAAAAGTCTTCATAACTACACTGGTCCATTCATGTAGTTGTGGCTGGCGTAGTATGTTAGTGCTAACGGGTTGAGCGCAGGCGGACGAAACTGCAACGGCAATCTTGAAGAAGAAGAAGAAGCCAAATAGCCTGATTGTTACTGATGCTGTTAATGATGATAATAGTTTGTTAACCCTAGCTTCAAATTTTCGTGTTTGGGGATAATTTCTAATGGCGTTGTAGGCATCATCGCCCTATCGAATAATACCATGGAGACGCTTCAACTATTTCGCGGGGATACAGTTCTCGTCAAAGGAAAGAAGCGGAAGGACACAGTCCTTATTGTTCTAGCTGATGATGATCTTGATGATGGATCTGTGAGAATCAATCGTGCCGTTAGAAATAACCTCCGAGTTAGACTGTTTGTCCTCCCAGCGCCCTTCTGAAATCTATTTCGAAAGCTGACATAGGCATAGTGGCGATGTTATTACTGTACATCCATGTCCTGATATTAAATACGTATGTTTGAATCTCCCATTTACGATGGCAAATGGCGATACTAATCATTTATTTCTAGGCGAAACGTATTGCCGTTCTCCCGATTGCAGACACCGTTGAAGGATTGACTGGATCTTTATTCGACGTCTACCTAAAGCCATACTTCCTTGAGGCCTACCGGCCTGTGCGTATGGGTGACCTGTTCACTGTTCGCGGTGGTATGAGGCAGGTTGAATTTAAGGTTGTGGAACTTGACCCACCAGATTATGGAATTGTTGCCCAAGATACTGTTATTCATTGCGAGGGCGAGCCTCTTAACCGAGAGGACGAAGAGGGAAATCTTAACGAGGTTGGTTACGATGATATCGGTGGGTGCCGAAAGCAAATGGCACAAATCAGAGAGCTCGTTGAACTGCCACTCCGACATCCCCAACTATTCAAGAGCATTGGTATCAAGCCGCCACGTGGTATTCTTCTTGTAAGCCGCTCTCTCGAATTCTCTTTTTCCCACTTGCTAATCATATAACTAGTATGGACCTCCGGGCACTGGTAAAACTCTTATGGCCCGCGCTGTCGCCAACGAAACCGGGGCCTTTTTCTTTTTGATCAACGGTCCCGAAATCATGAGTAAAATGGCCGGAGAATCGGAATCTAACTTGCGTAAGGCCTTCGAGGAAGCGGAGAAAAATTCACCCGCAATTATCTTCATCGACGAGATTGACTCGATTGCCCCTAAGCGTGAAAAGACCAACGGCGAGGTTGAGCGAAGAGTTGTTTCACAATTACTTACCCTAATGGACGGAATGAAGGCTCGAAGCAACATTGTTGTTATGGCTGCTACGAACCGACCAAACTCCATTGATCCCGCTCTTCGCCGATTCGGGCGATTTGATCGGGAGGTCGATATTGGTATCCCTGACCCAACAGGACGTCTTGAGATTCTCCAAATTCACACGAAGAATATGAAGCTCGCTGAGGGTGTAGATCTCGAACAAATTGCGGCAGAAACGCACGGTTATGTTGGTTCTGATGTTGCTTCCCTCTGCTCCGAGGCTGCTATGCAGCAAATTCGTGAAAAGATGGATCTCATCGATCTTGATGAGGACACTATTGATGCTGAGGTTCTTGACTCTTTGGGAGTTACTATGGAAAATTTCCGATTCGCCCTTGGTGTTAGTAACCCATCTGCCCTCCGTGAGGTTGCCGTGGTCGAGGTACCCAATGTTCGTTGGGACGACATTGGAGGGCTGGAAGAAGTCAAGCGCGAGCTCATCGAGTCTGTGCAATACCCTGTGGAGCACCCCGAAAAGTTTCTCAAGTTTGGAATGTCCCCATCCCGTGGCGTTCTGTTTTATGGCCCCCCTGGTACTGGTAAGACGCTCTTGGCAAAAGCAGTCGCGAATGAATGTGCCGCGAACTTCATTTCCGTCAAAGGCCCCGAACTTCTCTCCATGTGGTTCGGTGAATCAGAAAGCAATATTCGGGATATCTTCGATAAGGCACGTGCTGCGGCGCCTTGTGTTGTGTTCCTTGATGAGTTGGACTCAATTGCCAAGAGCCGTGGTGGATCTATGGGTGATGCCGGCGGAGCCAGCGACAGAGTGGTGAATATGTTGTTAACTGAATTGGATGGTATGGGTGTGAAGAAAAATGTTTTTGTCATTGGAGCCACCAATCGCCCCGAACAGGTAAATTTCACTGGAGCCCGTTTACAGTTTTCCACGTCATAGCGAGTCTACGGCATAGCGAGAATGCCCATACAAATAATCCTCGTCCTATAAAATTTCTATGGGTGTTCTCGCCTCACTGTGGATTTGCTTCGCCGTGGGTTACTGTATAGAAAACTATTTTACTAACAATGCGTAGTTGGATGCTGCGCTTTGTCGCCCAGGCCGCCTGGACACTTTGGTCTATGTACCTTTGCCGAATGAGGCTTCCAGGGCCGATATTCTTAAGGCTCAACTCAGGAACACTCCTTGCGCCCCTGATATTGACCTCAAATACATTGCCTCTAGGACTGCAAGTTTGCCTACCTCTTTTTCTTTTAAATCCTCGTGCTAACCCTTTTTCAGCACGGTTTTTCTGGTGCCGATTTGGGCTTTATTACACAACGCGCTGTAAAATTGGCAATCAAGCAAGCTATCTCCGCCGAAATTGAGGCGCAAAAAGAGAGAGCTGAGGGAGGCGAGGGTGCCGATGCTGAGATGATGGAAGCCGAAGGGGACGATCCAGTCCCAGAGCTCACCAAAGCTCATTTCGAAGAGGCCATGGCAGTTGCCAGACGTTCAGTCTCTGAAGTCGAGATTAGACGTTACGAGGCCTTCGCCCAGAGTATGAAGCAGTCGGGCGGCATGAACTCGTTCAAGTTCCCAACTGAAGAGGAGGTCAGCGGTGGGGCTGAGTCTGGGTTTGGGCAGGCTGGCGAAGATGATGATCTGTACAATTAAACGGGTATCCTGTAGCTAGTTTGGGTTGATAGTATGTGGTACACTAGCGTGTCGAGGTAAATGTGATTCGTAAAGGCAATCGGGGCTCGTTTCTTGTTTCGAAAACTATGTTTGATATAAAACGAGCTTTTCCTTACTACACGAAGTTTAAATCTTTCATCAACTCGTCCTTATGTTTTTAGCTTTTCTGGTTTTATGGTTCGTTCATGATAATGGAACACTTTGACGATATAGAAACCTTGATACCGCATAAACTGGGGAGAACCGGCTAGCGCTAGTCCGTTGAAATAAGAAGGGGCTAAGGTGAAACCTATAATTGAGTCAAAATAAGAGCCCTAAAAGGCCCAGCCTTGGCTATTATTCGGGGAGTCATCCTATGGCGTCTCATTGCAATTTCGAGACAAAACTACCGGTAGGGTAAAAATCTTATTTGAACGTAACTAGCGCTAGCCAGTTCCTGCCAGTTTATGCCGTAGTCCATATGATCCGGCAATGCTTGTCGTGAAAATGTAGGTTTTTTTGATCATCTCAACGCTCCAGGGATAAAATTGCTCACATCAAGCATCATATTATTCACCCCGTAATAAGGGGAGAAAGGCCGAAAGGAAAAAGAATCTATGTGTACCTTAAAGCTTCGCCCGGCTTCCGTTTAAGTTACAATTGGCAAAGTCATGCCAAACCTTCATCTACAGTACAAACTAATCATACATACATAAGTTAATCACCTATGCCTCCCCCACACGCACACACACAAATATAAACAAACAAAAAACAACAATTGCCACAAACCGATTTTTGTGTTTTGGAGAAAAGGAAAGGAACAAAGGGGCGGAGAAGGAAAATCCTGCCCGATTGATCGATAAAAGTGGATTAAACAGAGAGTGGAGAGCTGTAGGGGGTAGCTAGCCAAGTGAAGTTGATTTGGGGGATTTTCATTGCGCCCCTGGGGGTTTCGGTAGGCCCTTCAAATAGACAAGTAAAAAGATTAGTATCATACAGTGAGTAGGTGAGCACGTATACAGGGATATAAAATACCTCGGCGAAGATCTTACTCAAGCTTGTCTTCATCATTTCCGCCGCCTCCTTCTCCATCTTCTTCTGCTGTTGGAGCATCTCCTCCTTGTGATCTTCAATGTGCTTCTGCATATCTTGGTAGCCTTGCAGACCGCGTTCCCTGGCCAAGTCCATGAATGTCTTCTCCTCGCTGGCGGACGGCCTGCTCATCCCCAGTGCGCCGAGTAAGGCACCTCCGGCGGTGCTCTTGCGACTCTTGCGCTGCTCCTCCACACGCTTTATGTGTTCTGCGCGCGCGATTGCTTCGCGTCGGGAGAATTCGGTAGGGACGTGCTTGTCACCGAAGCCCTCAATCACGGGCCTGACGTCGGAGATGCCCATCGCAGCGATGTATTCCAGGAATGGGATTAGGGAGATTAACTCCTTGTCTTTTGGATCGCCGTCCCAGGGCTCCATCTTTATCGTATTGTTCGGGTTCTCGGACCAGGCGTCTGGGTTCGCCTCCAGCATTATGACCTTCGATAGGTCACGGTTGAGGTAGTTGAGGTCCTTGATATACTTCCCGTCCTTGTAGCGTGTGTGCGCGCGGAAGAGCGGGTACATGATGTACCCCGGGTACTGGTCCATTTTCTGGATAACCGGGGCGGCGGTTTGCTCGTGCTGGCTTGTAAAGACTACAATTTCGTAGTATTGGGATAGGTAAGCAAGGAAGTAGTCCAATCCCGGACGCTTCGCGATTCTCCATCCGTACTCACGGTCCCAGGTGCTGTGCACGCAGACGTCCTCGAGGGAGATGACCAGCGTGTAGGGGCGCGAGTAGTCGGGGAGCGGATCCGGCAGGAGCTTTTCGAAGGGTGGCTCGTTGTAGAAGTTTAGGAGATCATTCGTTCGCGCTTTTAATCGTGCGTAGAAGGCAGATGGTCCCCAGCCCTGTTGGAGGTCTTTGTAGTACTTCCTTTCCACGTCGTCCAGTTCCCGGCCCATGTAAAGTGTACCACCGATGAGGGAGGCTATGAATGAGCCGAACAAGATCCGGGCCAGGCGCTCTCGTTTTCGATCAGTGGATGAGATGTAGGCGGATTTAGGTAGACCGTCTCCCCTCCCAAGTCCTCCGCCACCACCTGCTCTCCCTCTGCTTCCTCCCCGGTCGGAGCTAGCCTTCTCGACCTTTTCGGTTTCCTTCAAAAATAATTCCAACTCTGGAAGCTGCGACTCCGGTGGTGGGGGGTTGGGCGGTGGGCTTGGAGGGGAAGGTTCCTGCGGCGGTGCCCGCGTGGAATCTGAAGAATCTGAAGGGAACGGGGAGGCATTTGCACCCGTGGGCGAAATTGGATCCGAGCCGGCGGCAGAAGGGTCTCGGGGACCTTTCCCGGGGGGTTGCTGTGTCGAGTATCGGTGCTGAAACAGATAGTGGGGCGATCTTGAAATTGGCGGGGCAATGCGGGGAGCTACCAAGAACGGTCTCGCTCTCAGCAACGAGCGATTGAGTGCTCTTCCGAGCATCATGGGAAATCAGTTAGACGACCCTTGGCGATTTGTGAAAAGTTGCTAAATGTCGGTAAAGACGGGCCTAATCGATTCGATTTTGCGGAAAAGAAGAGGGGAGAAACTGTGGATTCGTCGGAAAAATGGATGGATGCATGGGTGACGGTGTTAACTTTTTTTTTATCATAAATGGTGGCCCTTCCGGTTTCTATAACCATACAAAAAAATGGCTTGGCAATTTTTTACTCCCCAAATTAAGTTAAGTCTAACCCCTCTCAAGGCATATAACTCTCACCTGCCACAACTACAGTGGCTTATTGGACTGCTCTTCCCCCCCAAGAATTTCATCTATTATACTTCAATGCGCCTGGCTCCTCTACCCTACTTTAGTTTAACGCTCCTTTGATAAACCCCGTTCCACTCAATTGCACAATCTGCATCATGTCTTCCTACGTTCTTGCTCAAATCTACCAATTAGTCCTCAACCTTATCGGCAGTGGTGGGCCAGGGCCTGTGTACCCCACCCACAGAATCATACGCATTGGAAGCAGGAAGTCCAAGCTTGCGCTGGTCCAGACCCACCTTGTTCGCGATGCTTTACAGGCCGCCTATCCGGATATCGACTTCGAAATCGTCGCCATGACTACTACCGGTGACAACAATCAGATGAAACCACTGCATAGTTTCGGGGCGAAGGCGCTCTGGACGCAGGAGCTTGAGGTTTTATTATTAGAAAATAAGCTAGAGATGATCGTACATTCGCTCAAAGGTTAGCTCCCCTTTCTTTTGCAATTCCTGTCCTGGGGCAATTTGTGGTTAATGCGAGAATCCAGATATGCCGACTCAGCTCCCGCACGGGTGTAAGATCGGTGCCATACTTGAGCGTGAAGGTATGCTCCTGCTACCACTCCCACTACAGCCCCACAACCCTGCTAACAACCTGCACAGATCCCCGCGATGCCCTAGTCATGAAAGCCGGTTCGAGCTACAAGTCCCTAGAAGATCTACCAGAAGGCAGCGTAGTCGGCACCTCCTCTGTCCGACGCAGCGCGCAAATCAAGAAACAATACCCCCACCTTAGCTTCGAGGACGTCCGTGGCAACGTCGGCACCCGGCTTGCCAAGCTTGACGATCCAGAGTCCTCCTACGCCTGCCTGATCCTCGCAGCCGCAGGCCTCCTGAGACTCGGTTTGGGAGAGCGCATCACGGGTTACCTCTCCTCCCCGTACCTCCTCCACGCCGTTGGCCAGGGAGCGCTAGGCGTTGAGATCCGTGACGGCGATGAGGACACTGCAAAGCTCCTTCAAGTGCTGGGCCACAAGGAGACCACCCTCCATTGCCTCGCTGAACGCTCTCTTATGAGGACTTTGGAAGGTGGCTGCTCCGTTCCGATCGGTGTAGAAACTGAGGCGGCTACGGACGGGCAGATGCTCATGAGGGCTGTTGTCGTCAGCCTCGACGGCCAAAACTCCGTCGACATAGAAGAGCGCATGGAGGTCGCGGACGAGGAAGCGGCGGATAACTTTGGTAGAGTCGTGGCGGGGAAGCTAGTCGCTGCTGGGGCTGGGGATATCTTGGAGCGTATTAATCTCAATAGGGATTCGGTAGATACTTGAATTTATACTAGATAACTAGTGTAGACTAATTGCTCCCATCCTTTACATCTACTTCATCCTCACTCCCCTTTTCGCACCTCCCTTCCTCCTCCTGGACGTATCCTCCACGGTTGGTCATGGTAGTTGAGAATCTAGGAGAGGATGAGAGTCTCGTGAAACTCGTTATTACAGTAGAAAAAAGGGGAAAGAAAAAATGATCAGAGGGCACGTTTGGCTTTCTATCGTTGCCTCAAGAATAGATTCTCTATTCATATAATTGAATTCAGTATGTTTTACGGAGGGGAGCAAAGGACTGCAGTAGAATAGAAAATGCACGCCAAGAATTCCTAACAAGACCGAGACAGCATGTCATACCCCATTACACTTATGCCTATTATACAAAGCACAATACTGCACGGTGCTGCTAGGGCTTGGAAGCACTTCCCCAGTCCCCTCTTTCGGTTATTCATTCAGTAAAACAAATCGTGATAAAAGTGTCTAATGTCCTGAGGCATACCGGAAAGGAAAAAAAAAATTTATCTACAACTCTTACTGCTCCGATATTGTTAATATGTATTATTATTTTGAGTTGTGATGCATGGAAGGAGCACGGGCCTTTTACGAACGTGGCTGTAAGTATCAGACACCTTGCAGGACAGCTACGTCTATCACAACCTATCACTCACACCACCAAAGAACTAACTTAACCTGCATCATCGGACCATAGGTCAAGCTGCCTCGGGTAATGGTCTAACTAGTCACTGACAAACTTTATAGTATTTCCCACAGTCCCAAAAAAAAAAAATATGGTGAGAAAGTTAATAAGTTACTCGGACAAATCAACATTATTTTCGCCAAGAACCCGAGGACGGGCCTTGTTGGTGGTGCATGACTACTCTTGAAAGGATTCACATCAAAATTAATGATACAAACATCAAATCCACATCTAGAAGTATCATAAAAGCCGAGGGTCAAAGGTAACTTAAGGGGGAGGGGGGGTTTAATTTTAATATGGCATGGTAGTCATTGTCAATCCGAAGGATGGGAAATAGGTAGAGGGAGCATATCATACTACATTATGCTACGTATTACACCAATAGACTAATTCTCAGGGTCACAATGCCAACCCTTCTCACCCCACACCTGAATCCGGGATTAGTCTTTTAAACGTCAACACCCCCCTTCCTGAAATGCCTTGGATTGCCCTCCTCTGCATGATGTTCTTCTATCTGGTACTGTGCTAGTTCTGCTGGTGCGGAGCGGATGGGCTATGCACTCGGTAAGACCCCTTATCATAGATCTTGCTGTGCTGGTTGGCATAGCAAGGGGGGAGGGAGGGGGGGGAATAGACAAAGGGTTTGGTGGGAAACGTCAGATTATGCCTTCTATTCGTTGTCTTCCTACGACGTTAGGAAACTCATGGGGTCAGTGGCACACTGGTGCTCTCGGAACCATGGTTCGAACTCTACACTTAGGAGTAATTTTCCATGCTCCCAGTCTTCCTATTGTAATGCGGGAAGGGATGGATAGCCAAGGCGCCTATGCTCCCCCAGACCCGCAATCATACTTCATCACTCGTTTACAAGTAAAATATTACTTAGAAACGACTCTGGACAAATAAATATATTCTGACGCAAAACCAGTCCCCCAAGCACACAGATGCAAACAAAAGAAAAAATTCAACAAAAGAAAATTAAACCTTCCGCAAATGCACACATGGGACGAAAGAAAAAAAGAAAAAGAAAAAAAATGTTGAATTTATGGATAAACTCTCGTCCAGCCAAGGAAGCAGACGAAAAAAGCCCGAAATAAACGAAATGAATTCCCGAGAATATCGTCAACCCGACGGACAATATTTAATGATCCGCTCCTTCAATATATGCATCGTAGCCCTCCTTATCCATGAGTGCCTCAATCTCCTTTGAGTCCTTGACCTCAATCTTGCAAATCCACCCGTTGTCCTCAGCGCTCTCGTTGATCAACTTGGGATTACCCGCAAGCTCAGTGTTAGCCTTAACGACGAGGCCGGACACGGGGGAAAGAATGTCAGACGCGCTCTTTACGGACTCGACGGCGCCGACGGTTTCTCCTGCTTCGACTTCGTTGTTCTCCTCCGGGAGGTCGACGAACACAACTTCACCTAGGGCTTTTTGGGCGTACTGGGTAATGCCGACGGTGGCTAGTAGTTCTGTGTTAGTATATGAGGATTCGATAGGGGAGTGAGAGGAGGAACCAATGGGCTTGTCAGAGTCGGAAAGAAGGACCCATTCGTGGTCCCTGGTGTATTTCTTGGTCACTATGTCGCATTTCCAATTAGCCCTTCTCTCTCCTCCCGCTTCCGTACTCTTGTCAGAGTGGGAAACTGGGGGCTGGGTTGTAACGAACAGAAATAATTTCCTGCGGTAAAGTTCCTGCTGCGAACCACTGCTCTTGCAGCACAGGCTGGTTTGAAAACTGGCCTGGTGAGCATAAAACGGAGGAGGGAGGCCATTTCGAAGCTTGTACGAGGTGAGATGAAATTGAGGTAGAAAATTGTGAGAAAGAAGGATTGTATGGGTGGGATTGGGTTGGGTAGGCTTTTGGAATCCGAGTTTCGATTCAAAGAGGAACGGGGAAGAGGATTAAGGAACCCCTCCGGTAGTTTGTATTGTCTGTTTTTGGTGCCGGTAAAATAATGACGGTATCACGTGCGTGGGGAGAGCAACGCAACGGTGAGCCGTGGTAGGGTGGGGTGTATTAGGGAAATGCTAGTAAGTAACTTACTCGACCCGGCGTAAAAACTATCATATCTCTTCCCAACTACAGCAATCGACAATCCATTTCTCCTGCATTCAGCGGACAACCCCCCCCCCCTCCATCCCCGCCCAAAACAGAGGACCTATCCGACCTTACACAATCCTCTCAAAAATGCTATACGAACTCGTCGCAGTGGTATATCATCCCCAATTCCCCCTTCCACCCACCTCTAATGAATAGCCACCGCACACAGGTCCGGACAAGTTCCATCAATGAGATCAAAGAAATCGCTAAATCCGCTGGCATGACGGTGCTAAAAAATGGCGGAGTTGTCCGCGGATACACATACTGGGAGAAACTCATGTTGCCAACCCGTCGACGCGCGCATATGGTGTATCACACCCATGGCCAATACTTCATCATGAGGTTCGATTCGAACTCACCGACCCAGCATTTGATTCAGCGTACGCTACGATTGGACCCTCGGATGATTAGTTTCAGCGTTGTTAAGATGGGGACAAAATTGAAAGATGTCGCGGAAGTTAAGGGGAAGACTTGGAATTTGGATCTGGACACCTGAGGTAGTGGCGTGGATATAAGGATGGCAGCGGGTGTATTATAGGCTTGGGGAAATACGACTTTAGACCGTTAGGCTCTTCTTTCTTTTCTTTTCTTGCTATGGCGTCTGGGTTGTGAGAATTAAGGGAGGGAGCTGGGCTGGTGAGATAATCTCTCCTCAAACATCATGGAGCGAGAACAAATGACGTACGAATATTAAGACAATGCGACTAAAGGCCTTAATAGCGTCAGTAAATTTATAAAATAAAATAAAATCCGAGCTTTTATTCCAAAATAAATTAATTATCCGGCGGTCCCATACCAATCCCAAGCCACAAAAATACACAGTGAGAGGCAAAAATAGGTTGGCATTTTAGTAAACCCCATACCTATATAAATGTCGACGGATTTTTGGCCCCGTTGTATATTATATATATATATAAAACAAGAAAGAGAAAAGAGAAAAAAGTGCAAGAATAGAGCCAGTGATACACCATCCTTAAAAACTAATCACCGTACGAGGGCCCACCTAATACCAGTCCCACGAAGAAATATCTCGCAAACAAACCATGCGCTCTGAAAAGATAGTAAAAAAGAGAAAACCCGTCTAATGAGAACCACCTATGAACGCACTCAAAAGGCACCCAACATACCAACATTATCCGGAAAGAAATATCAAAGATACAACACCCTCCCCCGAAAGTAGATATCCCTTACCTTGTAATCATGGCCAGCGCTAGATACTAACATTAGTCTATTTGGGCAATCGCGATAAGAAAACCATTGTGCTTCGGAAGTGGTGTAGTGCTCAGAATACCGCAGAATCAGTACAATTCAGCATTGCCATGATGGAAGCCAGAGTCGCCGCGTAGATTTGCTCCCGGGTGCTACAATAACCTAATGTTCAACATTCTAAACGGGGTTGGCTAGGAGATAAACCAAATTGGTCGTGATGGGACACCGGAAAAATACCCTGTGAGCCGTGAACCGAGCGCACTACGCAGCCATGAATTTCGGCCACAAGGTAAGGGATAGGAAGAAAGAAAACCATGTCCCAGCAATTCCGCCCTCCGATCACAAACACACGAGTTCCATAGAAAAGAAATATAGAGTTCTCAAAAATAATCAGGCCCATAAGACGAATCAAAGCGGATATAATAGGAATACAAGGGGTGGTTATCGAAAAGGAACCCGTAGGTGAATACTTCCCTAAACCAAGAAAGAAAAGAAAGAAATACATGAGCTGCTGTAGGTATGAGAACAGCAATGTGCCGCATGAACTCGCCATACAGGCAAGGAAACAGCGACAATAAATCATGCGGCCAAAGGCTATATCCAAGCCTACCTCAATGGTGCGGAACTGCTATTTGCTCTCAGGACATTGGGGCAGTTGGTTGGCCCAAGGGTGCCGTGTTCGGAGATGACGGCTTTAATATACTTGGCCGGAGTGGTGTCAAACATAAAACTAGAAAGATTGGTGGTGGGCTGGTCACGCCAGCCCCCGAAGACCCCACCGTTGTCGCAATTATTGTCAGGGGCAATTACGTCGGTGTCACCTATTCGCACATCAGTAATAGGTAGGGCAGAAACGTAACAAAAATTATTACCAAATTCATTTCCAATAATTCCATCCGAGGTGAACTTGTCTGAGAACTTGATGCTCTCACAACAAACAATCACAGGAATCCCTTTCCGAGAGGCAGAGCGGGCAATCATAGAACACCCAGCACGGGAGTAGAGAGACCCATTGGCCTGAAGGGAATGAGCTCCCAGAAGAACTCTTGTAACACTGCTCATATTATGTTCGACGAGCACCGTCTTGATATACTCGACATCAACCCCAGCCCTCACCAACGCGGTCAAAGAATTGCTTCCTTCAAACAAATGACTACTATCAATGACAAGTACTTTGAAGTTCGTTCCGCGAGAATGTGCTTCGAGCAGAGACTTCTCGATCACTGAGGATTTAGAGAAGGTAAGAATCGTATCACCGTCGTTGATATAACGACCGGCAGCAGTATTCACAATTACCTCACTGGCAGCGGTAATACGCTCGCGAATAAAAATATCAATCTTCTCACAGAGAAGCTTCTTCGCTGCTTCCTCCGAGAGTTCAGGAGAAATAGCGGCAATCTCCGTCTTAAGCCAGCGAATTGAATTCCCCAAGGCAGTCGACATAGGCCGCGCCGAGATGAGGTAATCGATCTGACGAGAAAAGTAGTGGCCAGGAAGGTGACGACTTATAGTTGCTCCAGCGGGGCATTCATAATCATTAATCAACTATGATAGAGTCGTTAGATGATCCCCACACAAAATTTTCTGGAAGGAGTAGACGAGTGATATACAGCCGCATTCGCAAAGTTCCCGTACCCTGATTGGTACCATGCTTGGCTTGGCTGTCCCAGAGGTATTTTGATGTAGTGTACATGGTTGGCAATCATAATAATCATGGCTCCGCTACATAATAATACATCCGCTATAGCCAAGCCAGGTATTGGCACTCGCGGTAGCTCGCGGTAGCTCGCGGTAGGGGTAAAGTATTGGAACAAACTGGGGTCAAGATGACCAATGCAAGACTTCCTTCATTCAGATCTCAAGATGCCCAAGAAGGAAAATAACCGACCTTTTTTTTGTTCCTCGCACAGACATTTGCCCCATGTTTGTTCCAATGCTTTACCCCTACCGCGAGTACCAACCAGGGTACGAGAACTTTGCGAATGCGGCTGGTATCATAATGAGAGAAACGAGAAGTAAACCTACCCGTTTCATTGCCAACATAAATCCCAAACACCGAGCACTACTTCCAACAAGAATAAATTGATTCATCTGCACACCCAATGTAAGGATTGCGGAATGAACGTCGGGATGAGCGTTGTTTATCCCGAACAGAGGCTTCTTCTTTTTTTCATGCTGCTCGATCTCCAGCTCTTTCATAAGGCCTGGGAGATCCTTGTCCCTTGCCCCGAGAGCGGCTTCTGGCACCTTTCCTCCGGCGAGCACCTTGCTGGACTGTTGACTGTAAATGGTCTTGACAATGCCGGAGTCATGAGCTGCAGTGGGCTGGGCTCCCTTTTTCCCCTTACCTTGAGCCTCCTTTTTTGGTGGTTGAGGCTTTGGGGGACGCTGAGGAGCAGCAGGAGTATCCGATTTAGCTTGCTGACGGCGTTCGGCTTTGTCTCGTTTTTTCTTTTCCTTAAGCTCTTTAGCTGAAAGCTTTCCCGACTCGGGTGCAGGGGATGACGTTTTCATTGAGCCTGATACAGAGGGTGCTAAGTCTTCCTCCCGGGGTTTCTTTTGTGCATCGGCATTAATAGCTGGGGGAGCTCTGGTAGCAGCAAAGTCTTTAGGGACAGCCTCTGCTACGGTATCCGCAGAGGGGCCACGGCTAATTTCTCCAGACATAGCGGGGTAGAGTTTCTGGTTGGCGAATACGAGGAGCCGTCGCCAGGCTACAGGAGAGATATTCACGATCCCGACGAAGATGATGAAACTCAGCAGGAGATCGTTTATAGCTTTGGAATGCTCTCGGGGGGTTCGGGGGGTTCGGGGGAGGCAAGGTATTTTCCGCAGGACTCAGCTGTGGTGATGAAGTCTTGGCCTCGTGAAGGAAATTAGCGTGGGAAGGAAGGTAGGAGCTCGGGATATAGAAAGGGGAAAGGATGCCTGAAGGCAAAGCTTAGGAATACGATATAGAAGACGTTGAGCGAGGAAGGCAGAACAGTCACACTAGCCAAGCCATACCGCGGGGTGTCCAATTAACGCACAAACACTTGTACCCCGCAACCAAGTACCCCAGCTTAATACCAGCAATAATAATTCGGGCAGCCTCAACAACAAAAAATTAAATACGCTTAGCCATGCTCCCAGAGTAAAAGGGTGCTGCCGTCGGGGTGGGCAATTGGCCGTATCATTTGGGTCTGGTGGTTATCGAGGGGAATACTCTCACCGATTTTCAGGTACGGCACTTGGTTGCGAGGTATCATAACGTACTCGAGTATTGGACCGGGAAGCGGATTAGACGGGGAAGTAGATTAGTAAAAACGCACCAAAAAAGGAGAAATATGGAAATCCTAATTGACCCACAACAGTAAGAAGACGAGATTTAGAAGGGTAGGAGGTATCATATCTCTGATAGCACACTATTTCAGATTTGCTTGCTTTTGAGCTGAATTCGGAGCATTTATTTTGTCGAACTTCCCATAGTGGGGGATTTGTGCAAGATTCACACACAAACCGATTCACTTCTGCCTCTAATCCACTTCCCGGTCTTGTAAAAGTACAAGTGTTCGCGTTAATTTGACACCCTGCGGTACAACCAAGGGCAAAATTACAAACAAGAACCAACGAGCTCGAACAACAAAAAAGCCCCTCCACAACACTACAACACATTAAACTAACTATCAGTACGATAAAGCAAAACGCCTAAAACTATGAGAGGTTGTTTGTGGGGGTAGATGTTTTGGTGAGGTTAAGACTCGCAAGACCGCAGGCTTGGCATCTTATCTCCCCAAACTTTGGAGCGCAATAATCTAATGCCCTCTTTTGGGTGACACTGCCCGAGTATGGGTAGGGGCCGCCTATAATGTACAAGTACCGTGAGCCACTGGCGTTACAAAATTTAATGCCTTAGATAATCAGGATTGGGGGTATTCCACAACAAAATGCGGATCCTGGATGCCTGAAGCTTAGGTGACACCACTTGAACACTTGAGAATATTTGTACTGCTCAGAACTGTGAGAGTTTCCTTTAATTAACAAGACAACTGAAGCCTAAAAAATATCTAAAATAACCTAAATCCATTGCTAGAATCGAACTACAGAGCTTTGATTCGCATTAGTCGCAAAATACTCCTGATCCTGCTTTTATAAGGCGTTACATTTTACAACGCCAGTGGTCTACATTATAGACGACCCCCACCATACATACCAAGTATCATACCCACGAGAGCGCGAGTACGATCTCGTTGACAAAATTCGTGCCCCCCCCCATTTTACACAAAAAATGCCTGATTTTAAACACTCCAAACTCATCCAAAAGCAATATAGAATTAATGAAATCCAGCCATAGTGTAGGCAACTGTCTAAACTTTCTAGGTAGAAATTATGAGAAATTTCCCACTCTGTCATGAGGGCTAAGAGCTTAAGGTTGTGATTGGATGCAGGTGTAATGTACCTTTTGTATGGGAAACTCATATAAAATCAGAAGTACCTTTTGCCCATCATCCTTATTTCTGCTATTACACCATGAGCATTAACTATCAGGGCTTGTCACTTATATGATACTCTAAAGAGTTTTAACATTTTTTGCAAACTGGCAAGGCTCTGATTTGATAAGGTGAAAACGCCTATTTCCGGCGCAAAATGAGGGGGGCAAATTCGATCTCCAAGATCGTACAGTGTGATGGAAGAATCCGCGCCAGGGCTCTCAGTCGACGGCCGTCCGACTGCCACCCCTGGCAGGCCGCTCTAGCACCTCTTTTTTTTTCTCCTTTTTTATCTGATTTTCTATTTTTATTTCCATCTTTAGCCTTAACTTATTTGAGTACTAGTATTTGTCTCATTGACCAATTTTACGCGTCTGTAGTCGACGACCGTCCACCCCGTCCTTTGTCGTCCTCGCCCCGCCTTGGACGGACGGGACGACCGAGATCAGTGATCCGCGCAAGGGTTGAACGGAAGCCCAAAGGTCAAAATACTTGTAACGAACCCCATCTCCGAGACTACTGAGACATTCCAAAACCTTGTGCCGCTCCTGTTGGTGTCCAAGACACAGGTTAACAAGCAACTCATTGCTACAAATTCGTAGATGTGCAAACTTCAGGCCATAGCTAATATTAGCTATGTGATAGTAACTACGCACATCATAGCTGGAGAGTGCTGAGGTAGCACTTGAGCCGTCTCTGTCTTAGGCACTGACAGGGGCGGCAGAAATTCTTGCAATACAGTAAAGCCTCCGATGCGACAGGCTTTTATGTCCCTCCAATACCAGCAGATTATCGATCTTTAAGATTATCAGATCATGAGATGAAATAAACCCAGCACCCTCCTAGGGAGGAACAATAAAAACCACTATATTATAATATTAAATAGTATATTTTAACACAGTCAGAGTACTAGTAGATGCTCCTTCACTAATTCTCTGGGAAGGAAAGAATAGCCATAGGCTTGCATATTGTGAAGTAAGGAAAATTGTGAGCCTATTTCCTTACTCAGCAACCAGTTAGGTTAGTCATCCTTTACTCTTTGCACGGAATACCGGCAAGCGCGGGAGTACCGTACAGTATTAGCTGTCTGACCAAGATGTTATTCTTCTTTGGAGCCAGCGTGCTTTGACAATAATGCTAGGACCGTCTAAATTTATTATCTAGTCACCGGAATTACAATATCACCACTTGAGATCCTGAGCTCATCAGAAACACTCTACTTTAATTATTGAACTCTCCTGGACGAGAATACTTGTACCAACCCCCCTAATTTTAGCAACCAGAGACAACACATCCCGAGAAGGAACAGTGTTCCAGACGCAGTACTCGGGTATGGACGTAGGTGATCGGACAGCCGGGGATTAGGGAGGCCGATGAAGATGCTTTGTGCGCAGTGGAAACATCGTTATAGCAGCATGCTATTCCCGTGCCAGAAAAGATGAGTTCCATGCCTTCCTAAGATCAATTCCATGCCGCTTCTGCACCCAAGGATCCGCAGAGACCCCCTAGTCCCTGGCTGTCCCATCACCCACGCCCATACCCGAGCACCGGTACAGCTTGGGCGAGTTGAGCCTGGTAGATCTTATTAACTACCGTAAGAACTCGAATAATTGGACCTGGCGCTAAGAGGTCATATTAAGGTGTGGCATGCCAAGAAGTCTTACGCAATATCAGTTTCAGATCTTAGTCAAGCT
>Ga0307507_10004901_pt1 | contig 22910 bp, 5 predicted proteins | sample 7_EM_MG_FD_207223 | JGI IMG/M metagenome (GOLD analysis project Ga0307507, IMG submission 207223) | Populus trichocarpa ectomycorrhiza microbial communities from riparian zone in the Pacific Northwest, United States - 7_EM | ecosystem: Host-associated > Plants > Roots > Unclassified | place...
AGCTTCGTGCAGAGCCTCTTGTAATTAGCATATAACTTAAATAATATATTACATTACCTCAATTGCATATTAAGGAATGTATAAGTTGGTCAACTGCGTATTATTTAACTTATAAATATGTTAAATTAGTTAATTACATATTATTTAACTTTTAAATATATTAAGTTGGTTAACTACGTGTTATTTAACTTTTAAATGTGTTAAGTTGGTTAATTACGTATTAAGTTAGTCAATTACGTGTTAAGTTAGTTAAATTGCATATTAATTACGCGAAACGCGCTTAGCAAAGTTGACTTGAAACCTAGCCTGCGAATATTTTCCCGATGTCCCTAACATCCTACTAGTAGATAGGGTCGGCCTTCGCAGCTAATGTCTTGCGGTTAGTACGGATTTCTCTAACAAAGAAGGGTAACTTTAGTCTATTCTTTAGCTAGATAAACTGTCTTTGTTAAATATTTAGCTAAATATTAAAGTAGGACATCTATTTTTGGCTAAGGATTATGTTATAGGAACCTAGGTCTAGGATATAAAAGGGGATACCAAACTAGCGTTGTCTATTAATGGCAATATATAGCTTTAAGACATGGGTAACTGGCTTACTAGCTTAGCCGTTATAGCCTTTTACTTAAATAGGCTTCTCTAGTTAGGTAGCATTTCCATTTAAGAACTTAGCAATATTATTTATAGAAGCAGTATTTATAAAGGCAAAGCTATTTGCTTTAGTGTTAATAAGGGCAGTTATATTAACTCTATATCCATTTTAAGATACTATATATAGAACCATAAAGTGTTTTCTACCTATTAGCTAACTTAGATTAATCTCTTTAAGATTAATAGGATACCCTAGGGGGGAGTCTTTCCCTAGGGTTCTTCTTTTCCTAACTTATTAGATATTTCTTCTTTCTATCTCCTTAATATTACCTATATCCTTTAGCTCTAGGCAGGACGTAGCAAAGTAACTATTCTTTCTGTAATTAAAGCATATAACCATAGCAGGGTTAATTGGGGTATTATAATAAGTATTAGCTGTAGGTATAGTATGTAGCGATTTAGACAAGACTTATAGGTAGATAGTTATGACTGCTTTTAGTGTAAGGGCAGTTATAGTTTATCTTCTAACGCTAGCTCCGGTTAATATGGCGGATAGGCTCTAGTTAATATATGGCTTCTTTAGTCGGTTAGAATAAGCATTAATTTATTTTAGTTCTAAATTTAGTAACAAATATTAGGCTGCAAGTCTTTAGTAGGTTAATAGGTTGTCTAAGGCTACTACAATCTTCTCTTGTAGTTAGACCGTTAGCTTATTATATAGATCTAAACAGTAGTTCTTAGAGGGAACCTAGCCTTTGCCTACTAGGTGTAAGAATTAGGTCTAGAACTCGGCAAAGGATTAGTTTGGTTTTATTATTAGGTGGTTATAGTTGTAATAGGCATTCTATACTTTATTTGGATTAACATAAATAGCAGCTAGATGTTATATTATCTTATTAACAGATATAAACTAAATAGGTAACTTGTCTTTAAACTTGGCCTAAAGGTATTACTAGGCGTCCCTAATAGTTTGACTAAAGAGGTAGAGCATTTTAGCTTCTTTAGAGGGGAAATAGTTGTAGTTAACACAGAACTTTTCTTATACTTAGATCCTCTAGTTCTTAAAGGTTAGGTCTATGCCGTTTAATAATAGTAGGGGGTTAAGGAGCTTAACGGACTTTAATTGCTTTGTTATTATGTCTATACTCTCTAGTATATTATATTTAGTTAAGCAAATGGGTTAACTAGGGCTTTGTAAAGGGGAGGCTGGGCTATTTTATAAGGCAGTAAGGCTTTTTAGGATCTCCTTTAGAGTCTCTTGTATGCTTTAGGCTTAAAGATAATTAACCTTCTAATTAGCTGCAAGGGCACGAATCTACTTATGCATATTTATAATGTTGTTATTGTCTTTAATTTCTAATCCTAACTAGATATTGTGTTCTTTTTAGGTAAAGATAGATCTTTTAAATAAGCTCGCTTTAGGTGCCATTATCAGCTTCCTAAGGTTTATTAGAATTGTATAATTTAGGCTTAATTCTAGGGTTATTTTAAGGGTGTAGGTTAAGTACAGTCTGGCCTATAAAGTAGGATATTATTAGGGCCTTCTTAGGCGTAGTAGTGTAAGTTTTTTAATGTCTAAGTATAACGTATTGACGCATTATTGCAGATAAAGGTCTTCTTTTAGGGTAGGATATTATTAAGGCCTTCCTAGGCAATATAGGGAGAGCTTAGTATAATATAACGGGCTTATATAAATGCTTCTAAACTAAAGCTTATAAATTGCTACTATATAAGAATACTAAGCTAAGGAGAAGAAGAAGACTGGTAGAGACTAGCAAGATATAAAAGGTTATTAAGGCGCTAGTAGTAAGCGAGCTAATAGCAACTTGGCAGAATATGGCAGGATTTGGTAAATTGCCTAGAAAACGGCAAATTGCCGCAAATTGCCGCAAATTGCCTAGGAAACGGCAAAGTAGCAGGTGACGTGCTCTAGCACCGTCGCATACTACCTAGAAATAGATAGTTAAATAAAACGTGTAAATGCTATAATAGAACAATATATTTAGATATATATACTATATCTATAAGACAACTGGATAGACTGGCTTGCATTTACTAAGTTTACTATAAATAACTACATCTTGGAAACTATAAAGGTCTCCCCATTTTTGGCTAACTACGGCTAGCATCCACAAATAAGTTTTAACCCCTTTAGTAATATCCCTTACCTAGCTTATTAGGCCTTATAAGTTATAGAAGTAAATAAATTTATAAAGAAGATAGAAGAACTATAAGAGTTCCTTATTAATAAAATAATATAGGCCTAATCTATCTATAAAGCCGCAGCAAATAAGAACTAAACCCTAGTACTAGCCTACTAAATTAGTAACTTTATCTAGCTAGATATAAGAAATCTGAATATAAAACAACCTCCTAAAAACTTAATTGGAAGAACGCCAGCCCTTATAAGGTTGAAAAAATTGTCTTTTTTTATACCTACTAACTAAAGCTCCCTAATATAGTTAAAATCCACCCTATATTTTATATGTTAGTCCTTTATCCTACCGCCCCTATATTAAACGCCCTACCTAAATAGATCTAAGACCCTCCCCTACTAGTTAAAGTAGATAGTAAGAATAAGTACCTTATTAAAAGAGTTAATAATATTAAGTATAACAAATAGAAACGTAAATATATATACCTTATAAAATGGAGAGGCTTTATTAAGCCCTTATGGGAACCTGTTAACTCTATAGGACTTATATAAGCCGCAGAAGACTTTTATAAACTCTACCTAGAACTATAACAGCCCTATCTTATAGAAGCTTAAGTTTAAAGGGGGGGTACTATTATAGGACACCTCTGTAACACCTTATATATATCTACCTATTTCTACCTGTTTCTACTAATATAGCAAGAAGAGACTAACTGTAAGATAATAATCCAATAGCAATCTGCTGGCAACCTACGGCAATCTAACAGCAATTTACTACATTCTGCCATATTCTGCTAAGTCCACTAAATCCTACCAAGTTCTGTTAGGACCGCTACTTAAATCCTATTCTGCTCTATATATATATCAACTAAGCAACTAAACTAACAATATATACCCTTTCTTTCCGTTTCCTTACCTTCTCTCCTTACGCAACGTCTTAACCTTATTATATAGTTTATATATATAGCTTAATAATATCTACTTCGCTATATATTATTACCACTTGTATTTACTCCGTAACAATATTTAAGGTAGGTCTATATAGGATAGGTTTATCCTTAAATTTATCCTTATAGAGAGGTTCTAGTAGACTAATTGTTTAAATAGTATCTTCTAATGCTTCCTTTAGTAGGTAGTTAATATTCTAGCCCTTAGGGTTATAGAACGAGGTCTTATTAAACATAACGTCTCTAGTTTAGATAACTTTATAAAGGCTTAGAATCTAGATTTAGTAAATATTGGTTAAATCGTAGCTAACTAGATGTCTAATTAATGCATAAGGAGCTAGTTTATCTCCCTTTCTAACTTATTTATTTAGCGTATAGGTCTTGCAACCGTATTTATGCATATAGGTAAGTAATAGCAGCTTGCTATAGGCGACCTTATACATAGTTTTCCACCCTAGTTGCTTATTTAGCGTTTAATTAAGGGCATAGCTAGTAGTAAGGAAAGCTTCTAGTCCTAAAGATGGGGGTAAGAATGCTTCTAGCTATATAGATCTTAATTATTCCATAAGGGTTCTTCTAGATTATTTAGCTCTGCCATTTTATTCCTTAGTATATAGTGCTCGGCATTTAAAGATAATGCCCTTATCTATATACCACGTCTTTAGGGTGTCTTCCGTTTGTCCAAATACTTATTTATTATTACTCTAGAAAAAGACGACGTCTTAGTAGAATCGTGTTTTAATTAAGCGGTAAATCTTATAGATAGTAGGTAGGACAGTAGCTTTGTCCTTATTCTTAGAGGTAAATATAAAGTTAAATTTAGAATACGTGTAATAGAAATACATAACGTATTTATTGCTATTATATCCTAATACTCCAAGATAGATAATATTAAATGCTAGCCGTTTAAATAGTTGGGTGGCTGGAAATTTATATTCTTATCTTTAAGAGATCTGCTATATATACTTTACTAATAAGTAAGTTTCATATTTAATTTTAAGCAGTGCTTATTTAGTAGTTAATTTGGTTAGCTCTGCACCAATAATATGCTTAGGAAGCTGCTTAATAGCATTAGGTCCTATATGGCCGAGTATTTTATACCATCTTATAGCTGTGGCTCTAATTAGTTTATAGGCTATATAGCTAGGCTAGTACCTCTTAGAGGTTAAGAATATTAATTAAGTCAAATTTAGGGTACTTATAGGCTCTCTATACATCAGTGCCTAGTAGCCCCCTAGTCATTTTATATAGCAGACTATTTTACCAGTTGATAGATAGTATAGCAAGTTTCAACCTAAGTCAAAATGGATATCGTTCTTAGTAGCTCTTAATAGCGCCACAATATTTATAAACATAGTAGGTACTAGCGCTACATAGGATAGCCTCATCTTTAACTTCTTAGTAGGTATATTAACCATAATGGTTACTATTCCGTAAGCTTAAAATTTCTTAAAATTTCCGCCAGCAATTGGGTAGTCGTCTTCTGTAGCTAGGTAGGAGAAGGTAAAGTCTTCTTTATTATTATAGACGTGGGTATCTGCACTAGGGTTAAGTATCTAGGTGTTTTGGAGTTTAAAAGGAATTTAACCAGTACTAAACATGGCAGTATAGCTAGTCGGTTTAGTAGAAGCTAGGGTTTTAAAATTAAAATCAATTATAGATTCTATATTCTTCTAATTATTCTCCTTTGCTTCCTATTCTCTTTTTTAGATATAGTTAACGATATATTTAATCCAAGGTGTAGATAAGATCGTTTTATCTACATTCTTCTAAACATCTGCCCTTAGTCTCCATCCTTAAGGGCGCTTATACTCGGCAATATAGTAGCAGTCACTAAATCAATATATAAGGCCGCATATATATTTCTTGTACCATCTTGAATTTAAATTAGAATTGCTATTAGAATTAAAATTACCATTAGAGTCTAAATTAAAATTAAAATTTATATTCCCTTAAAGAGTTGCAAATGCAGAGTTATTGGCAGTCAAGGTAGACGATGCTTACTATATATAGTAGTGCTCCTTAAATTCTTTAATAAGGTCGATAATAGATAGGACCTCTTCATCCTTCCATTCTTTTCTAATAAGATCTACCCTTAGCACTCCTACAAAACTAGAAGAGATGGGTTTAATGGCTTAAACAAAATTGTAATGGGGTCTGAATCCCTAGACGTCTAGTAGCTCCAATTACTCTGCTAGTTTATAGATACTCCTCTAGCTGTTTAACTATTTATCAATGCTCTACTTTTTATTATAGGCCTTTAAAGCCATATACTAATTAAGGACATTATACTTTTAACCTAATATAGTTAGGGCTAGTGTTTTCTTAAGTGCTTAAAGCCGTTGTGTACTATGTCGATGCCATTAATAAGTGGAGGGTAAGTTACCGATATTAATTGAACGATATAGTTACTAACATTGCTTATGGCCTGCTCTTTCTTCCAGTGTATGCGTAGGTCATCCTTATACTCTATATAGATTTAATTATATGCAGTAAGTTAGGTTTAGTCTAGCTATGCTATTAATGTAGCTGTAGGAAGTGCATCCGTAGGTATAGGTCGCTTTAGTAATTCCAGGCTCGAAAGCTTGTCTTTCTTCTTTAATGGGTTAATATACTACCATACCTTATTAGTCTTAGCAGTATCTTAAATAACAAAGAACCATAGAAGCCAATCAGATGGCCTATTAAGAATGAGGTTAATTTTAGATAAAGATTTATTTATATTAGTCATCATTTTTAGAATTTTAATAGTTTAGGCAGGGTCTAGGTTAGCATTTTGGCAAAACCTTATTTTAACAATTTAATTCGCTAGTTTGTTCTGGTACGTTCTGGTACATTTATCAAGCTTAATTATCCGTTCGTTTAATAGATAAAGAAGTTTAGACACTTATAAAGGTAGCAAAAGTAGTAGCTTCTTAAATAAGATAGTATTTAATTGATTAGCAGGTAGTGCAATCCAGGCTTAGAACTATAAGCTTTGCAGTATAAGAGAATTAAGTAAACAACTTAATTGTAAATCTATGGAAATTAGGTATACTATATACATAAAATACATAGTAAAGGTTAACAGAGACGCCGATAATAATTTATAACTATTACCTAATTGGCCACTAGGTTGATATTGCCACTCAGTTAGTTATAGGTAATAAATAGGTAATAGAAATAAGTAGTGAGATATGCGATGACAAAAGGCACGGCAGTAAGTCATAAAATAATATCTAACATGGTAGCAGTACTTGGTTACATATATCCCCTAAATAGCTACTTTATTTTTTAACCCTTTTTTCTTTATATTATTCCTATTTATAAAGATATAACGACTATTACTATATAACCATTGCTAGGACTAGACTACTACTATTACTAGAACTAGACAGCCATTACTAAAACTAAATAACTAGAACTAAATAACCGTCACTAAAATTAGACGACTACCGCTATTAGAACTAGACAACTACCGCTACTAGAATTAGACAATTATTATTAAAACTAAACAACTGTTACTAAAACTAGATAACTACTATTTCTGAAACCAGATAACCGTTACTAGAACTAAATAACTATTCCTAGAACTAGATAACTACAATTATTAGAGTTAGATAACCGTTACTAGAATTAAACGGCTACCATTACTAGAACTAGATAACCACTGTTACTAAAACTAGAGAACTACCATTATTAATACTAGATAATTACTATTACTAAAACCAGATAACCGTTATTAAAACTAAACAACTATAGTTACTAAAATTAGACAACCGTTACTGGAATTAGACAACTACTGTTACTAATATTAGACAACTACTGTTACTAATATTAGACAACTACTGTTACTAATATTAGACAACTACTGTTACTAATATTAGACAACTACTGTTACTAATATTAGACAACTACTGTTACTAATATTAGATAGCCGTTACTAGAATTAGATAGCCACCATTGTTAAAACTAGACAACTACTATTACTAGAACTAGACGACCGTCACTAGAACTAGACAACTACCATTACTAAAACTTAATAACTATTACTAGAACTTAACGACCGTTACTAAAACTAGACAACCACTATTGCTAGAACTAGACAACTAGCGTTATTAGATCTAGACAGCCGTTATTAAAACTAGACAATTGCTACTAGAACTAGATAACCGTCCTTAGAACTAAATAACTATCTTTAAAACTAGACAACAACTACGGAGATATAGGTAAATAGTATATTAACTACTAACTAAGAAGTATAGTATATATTTTCTAGTTAGAATGGGTTCGCGAAATAGTTAATATAGATATTTAGAGACCCTAAGGTAATAACTATAGCGGAACGAAAACTCCAAAATCTAGTATAACGCACTTTAGCAATTAAGTACACAATATAGTTTTAAACGCTCGCAATATAGGTTAAATAGAATAATAAGGCGCTTATAGCATAGTATAAATAGGGAGTTAAGGTAAAAGTCCAGGATATAATAATTCTTATAAAAGACGCGACTACTATACAAGAATTAATTAACTAGTTAATAAAGATTAATAATAGGATCTACTAAAGGGAACAAGCTAAAAAAGGGCAAGATAGAGTTCTATAGTTATATAAGGCGTAGAATACGCAATAATAGATATAAAGTTATAAACTATAGAACGGCAGGCCAGAGCTAATAGACCTAAGCGATACCAAGGAATTTAAAAGATAAAATAAGAAACTATAAAAACTTAAAGATTAAAGATTAAGTAATTATAGGACTAAGAAGTAGAGGCTAAATTAGGGATCTTAATAGTAGAAGAAGTTTAGGAGGACTTTATAGTAATAATAATGGTTTAACTCAAGAGCTTGCATAAATTGCGGAAAATAGGGTTATTTTGCCAAAGACTATAGAGGTAGTTAGAGTAACTACGCGGTAAAGGGCATAAGGTTACTAGAGTACGATAATATAAATATAAGTATATTATGCGGGACCAAGGAATGTTTAATTAGACACTTCGCGTTTTATTACAATAACATATACTAAATTTATAAAGACGCTAAGTATGGCGTAAGCTATTAGCCACAGGAGCCAGAGTTAAAAAAACTTAAGGGAACTGAAAAGTTAGATAAAGAATAAAATTAACTCTATAAGCTAGATTAAGATATTATAGTAATATATAGATAAAAATTAGTAGAAATAACAATAAAGTTGGAGTACTTATTAATTAATAGCGACGAGGAAGAAAGGAAGGCCAACTAAGGGCACTTAAACCTTAATAACGCAATAGAAGTAAAGACTAAGACCGCTATAGAGCAAAATTCAGTAACGGGCATTATAATACCGTTAGATACGGCATCCATCGCTTTATAAAACGGAAGGAGCAATATCTAAAAGGGATTAAGCAAGTAGATAACTACTAGCGCTAGCTTACTACTTAAAAAAGGCAAAAGGCCACAGGTCTAAAACTCTTAAGAGAAGATAAAGAAGATTTGAGATTCTAAGCAACAGATAAAAATATAGGCTTATGATTCTTAAGACAAGATAAGAGACATCTAAGAACCTATAATAGATGAAAACTAATAGAAAAGGGCAGTAGCTTAGTTTAAAGATAAACAAATAAGTACGGGACGACAATTTCTAGGGAGCTAAGATTTTAAAGAACAAATAAGGTCTATAGTAATTCTAGATAAACACAGTGTTTAGCCTAAAGGTTAAAAAGTCGACACAGCAATTAGAAAGCAAGAAGACTTTAAGGATCTAACTATAAAATATAGAAAGTAAAAAAGCATAGATAAGTTTAGATAAAGGATTATTATATAGCAGAAATAAAAGTTAGACTAAAGGTTAACTATACTAGAATATATAAGGAATAGAGTACCTATATAAAAAATTATAAATAGGCTGAGGGCAGGAACGCTAGGAGCTAAGTAGTTAGATAAACTAGAATAAGAAGAGAATCTAGGGATTTTAACTAGATTCGTAAAATAATATACTAAAGGTTATAATAATATAGCAATAAAAAGATACTTCCTTATAGATAGATTATATACACTCACAGAGCTATACCGTAGGTAGTATACGTAGAGAAAGAACAATAAGTAAGAAGATTTTTGCATATAGCTAGATAAGAAAGCTATATTAGAAAATAGATAAGTTATATTAAAGGAGCATTAATTATAATATTAAAGAACCTAGAGGAACAGGCCATAGACTAGAGAGAGATAATACGGATATTAGTACTAGCAAACAATATAGTAACACTTAGGTTAGTATAGGAGAGATTTAAACTTAAGAATAAGAATAAGCTAAAGGTTAACCTAATACACCTGGCATATTATATATTGGCATAAATCGCATGTATAGATAATATATGTAATATATACAGAATACTAAAGGATAAATATCGCAAGTATTTAATAAGAATGTATTAGTTAATAGAGGAAAAGCAATATAGAGACGCCAAGTATATATAAAATTGGCACCTAGTAGAAGTTTAGGAGTTAGGCAACTTAATGCTTTAACCAGGAAGATTCCTTACAGAAGAATACCTGAAAAATAAAGATCTACTCTATACAGCACGTCGCAATATTAAAGCTAGCATATAGGAATATTAAGCCACTAGTCTATAAGGCAGACACGTATAGAGAATAAAAGGGGGATAAATAGGAAGTTTTAAAGATTATTAGTTACAAGGACATTGATAATAAAATATAGTATAAGGCTAAGTAAATAGGCTATAATAAGACTACCTAAGAACCACTAGACAATCTAAAAAATGCTATAAAAAAGGTGCAGGGGTATTAGAAGAAATTAGATTAAGTAGCATTAATAAAAGAGGATTACTAAAGAATAAGTTATCTAAGAGGGACCTAAAAGGAGCAACTACTACATTACTTGGAGTTATTTCCACCTCTAAAAAATATAAAATCTTCCTTTTATTTTCTTCCATTTTATAAAGACCCTATTTAGCAAGATAAAGTTCTTTTAAATAAACCTTCTTATAAGCCTTCTTAAGACGGACTAACTAAGCAGAGGTATTTATTTAATCCTTTAGGGCTTTTTATTTACAAATAGAGGTAGTAAAATAAATGGAGGCAGCTTCTAATTCCGCTGTATAGGCACAGTATAGTTTTTTAAAGGCAGCTAATAGTTTACTATTAAGCTTTTTAGCAGCGGATTAAATCCAAAACCCTATAATAAATTTAGTAAGGCACTAGACGCCTATAGAGAATAATAAGACGCGTACATTTAGTATTAGAGACGGATTAAACATTATAGGACAATCGCATATTTAATTTTGTATACTTAGCGTAGGAGAAAGGTTAGCAACTAGACGGAGCCATAATTACAATATATACTAACTTCTTCTCCGCATAACAAGAGCAGGAAGGTATAATTTTACCTAGCAAAAGAATCGTTAAAATTACGCGCGCGCGACAATTAGACGTAGAGGACTTAATAGGGGGTATTAGGAATAATAAAGGTCATCAAATTAAAGACGGGAATGCTACACCTCTAGTAGACGACTTAGAGATATAAGATATCTTTAAAAACAAAGATAAAAAGGAGGGGGATAGTATTACAGACCTTATATTAGCAGTAGTACGGCTACTAAGAGAAGATATAAACGGACTACTAGTAGAAGCGTGGGAGGCGCTGAAACCAGTTAAACCATAGGATAAGGGGTAACCGAGTTATATAATAAGATTATGTTGCCGTTTCGGTATATAGGATCTATAGAATCTATAAGGAATGTTACGTACTAAACGTACCTCGCGTACCTTACGTACTTAGTATTTCTTAGGCGCAGTTTATATATTTAAAGGACTATAGTCCCTACCTAGATAGTTCTTCTCTTTATAGTAAATCTTAGAATACAATTAGAGTTAATCTGTTAGGCAACCACTCCACCAGTTGTTATTGGTTTATATTACATTATTAACTTCTTGTTTACCTATATACCCTGCCCCATAACAAGTCCACCGTGGTATTTCCCATAAGGCTTTGTTACACTTAGAACGATATAAGGCTCTTATAATAGATATAGATATAAATAGATATAAGCAGTAGGTGGGAAGGATTAATTTAGATTATTTAAAGTATTTAATATATAAAACAAGACCTAGCTTATAATATAATATAATTATTTATATATTTTTTCTTAACTAGCTATAAATACTAAAGTATTAATATACCTCGTTTTTTTTTTAAATATTATTATTATTATCCTAATTGTCCTAATAGTACTAATCGTCCTAGTAGTCTTAGTAATTTAGGTAGTCCAGGCGAGCTTCTAACGGGCCATAATAGGATACTAAGTATAAGTATCTTCTAGAGATCCTAATAGTCTTAATAAAACCTATTAAAAGGTATAAACATTTTCCTAATATAGAATATAAGAAGTATGTTATTATAAGACTAGTCTTTAGACTAATATTAAAAGACTAAAGTTTAGTATTAAGCGTGTAAAGTACTTAGGGTTTATTATTTGTATAGACAAAATTAGGGGTAACTTAGAGAAAATAGCTATAATTAACTAATAAAAGTCTTTACGGACGGTAAAGGGAGTATTATAACGGCGCTAGGGGTCTGGCTAAGAGTTTAGCAAAGAATACGTATACAGTACGTCTCTCCCTCTATATATACCTTTTCTTCTTCTCTTTACCCTAATATCTTTATAATATAGTATTCGTTTACAAGTTACGTTTGTGTTCGTTTAAGCTTTAGTTTAAAGGCATTAATTTAAGCCGTTATAAGTATAGTTATTTTTAGGTTTCTATTACTTCTATTAATATTTTATTAAAGACTACGGTAAAATTATTTAGCCTCTTAACTATTTTATCTAAAAGGACTAACTCTTTTACTTTAATGCCGTATATAGGTAGGCTTTTAATTAGCTTAAGAAATAGCTAATTCCCACTCTACTACTCGCCCACTTTTATTTAAAACGGCCTTTAGTAGTAGAAACTAATGCCTTAGATAGCGTAATAGTGGGCGTTTATTTTTCAATAGAGAATAGTGCTCTATTATATACTATTTAAAGACTATAATAAATATTAAGCTAAAATACTATATTTATAATAAATGCTAACTATTATCTTTAACTTTTAGTATTAACACGTATAGCTAAAGGTGATCCCTAAGCTTATCTAGATAGTTTTAGATTATAAGGTCTTAGAATATTTTATAATAACTAAAGCCCTTACGGCCCAGTAGGCGCATTAGGCAGATATTCTATTCTAGCTTAACTTTCTAATTATATATAGACTAGGCCCTATTAACTATATAGATGTCTTTATAAGGCGTAAATAGGATTTAGATAATTGGATAACTACAAAAATTATATTATAGACCTAGATACTACTACGACTAAAGTAACTTAACTTTTAAATATAGGTAGAACTAAGTATAGACTCTTTAGACGCTAAGATATAGTCGATTAACTCCTCTATAGAAGTACCGTAAAAAGGTAAAGGACTTATTAGCCTATAGTTCTTTAAAAATAGAATATTTAAGTATTGAGAACGGCTAGTAATAGAAGAAAAATAGAACTTATAGACTTGACTTATTACTAAAGTATATACCTAGGTCTCTATAGCCTACTCTAGAAAATATAAGACTTATAAGATAATTAACGGCCGTTACTACTAGCTTAAAACAGTTAAAGATATTAACCGCTATATATAGAACTATAATAACTGCTATAGATCTATAATTCTATAAGATAAAGCCTTAAGACTATTAAAGCCACTCTTAATACTAGAGTACCCCTAATAGTATATATCTATAGAATTCTATAAGCTACCTATAGATTATAATATATATAATATAATTCTAATTCTAGTTAATCGCTTTATTAAATACCTATTTTTAATTCTCTATTATAAAAATATTAATATTAAAGAGATAGCCTAGCTATATATCTACCACGTCTACTAAATTTACGGACTGCTAAATACTATTATATCTAATCGCGAGCCGTAGTTTATATTAGCTTTCTAAAATAAGTCTCCTTAGATCTTGAGTATTAGATTAAAGCTTTTTATAGCGTACTACCTTTAAATAGACGATTAGATAGAGATTATAAATGAATAGTTAGATTAGAGACTCCCATCCTTTATTAACTACTTTTAAAACAACTAAGCTAAACTACTACTCCTAATAAACTACGTCTAAGCGACCCTACCTTACGACTTTATAGAATTTATGTCTATTTAGTTAGAAATAGAGTATTTACTTTATATAAGCTTCGACTAAAAAGAATTAAAGGGGTTATAGACTATATACAAAAAACTATCTTATAAAGAAGTCTAAAAAGTAGTCTATATAAACTTAAAAGGATTTAGAAACTAATAAAATAGCAGGATGTCACGGGACACCTCGGTGACACCTTATACACGTCCACCTGTTTCCACCTATTTCTACCGACGTAGCAAGAAGAGACCGACCGCAAGATGACAATCTGATGGCAATCTACGGCAATCTAATGGCAGTCTGCCGCATTCTGCCATATTCTGCCAAGTCCACTAAATCCTACTAAGTTCTACTAGAACCGCTACTTAAATCCTATTCTACTCTATGTATGTGTTAACCAAGTAACTAGACTAATAATATATACCCCTTCTTCCTGTTTCCTTACCTTCTCTCCTTATATAATATCTTAACTTTATTATACAGTTTATATACATAGCTTAATAATATCTACTTTGCTATATATTATCGTCGCTTATACTTACTCTGTAACACTATATTGCGTTAAACTATATACTCTATCCTGCTTTAACTAACATACAAAACAACCCGGAAAACCCTTTATTTATAAATAACCTACGCGCCCTATTTACTAAACAAATAAAAAGTCTCTAAGAGGCTTTTACGGACGCTCTTGCCTAATAAGAAGCTTAATATTATAAGACGGTCCAATCTCTAAGAAAGGAAGTTAAAGAGATTCGCTATAACCTACCGTCTACTACACCATCGCCCCTACCTGTCCCTACTAGTATTAACCTATAAACACTAGATAAGAAGAACGCATCTAAAACTAACTTCTTAACCCCAAATTTGCCAGTTAATACCCCTAAAAAAAAGTTATCTAAACGCCTGATCCTCCCGCCTATTTTAGTAAGAGGAGTGAGCTACGCTCTTTCCTTAACCAACTTTAGAATAAGCTAAGCGGCAATATTAATTGCTACCTTACCCCTAATAGTTAACTTTGCTATACTATAAGCCGCCTAAAAGGAGATGCCGCGGATACTGTATACCCGTTCCAACTAAGTATGGTAGAGGAACTAGTTACTATACTGGAAGCATCTTATAGCGACCCTAACTAAGTTGCCATGTTATAAAGGAAACTAAATAAGATAGTATAGGGTTCTAAGAACTTCCTATTATACTTTGCTGAATTCTACCGCTACGCTAAAGAGACTGGATGGAATGAACCTGCCTTAATTAATCGCCTAGTAGAATCTCTAAACCCTGAATTAAAGGCATCTCTTATAGGAGTTAAACCGCTAGGTACCGTTACTACCTACGCTAACGTTATTAATGGCCTATATAATGACTTACTACGCCTTGCCCTAAAATATATACCTTAATACTCTGCCCCCTAACCGCCTAAGACTTGTAAGGACTTAGACGCTATAGATATTGATACTGGGACCCTTTCCTATGCCCTAAAAGGATCTACTAAATAAGAGCGATGTATTAAACACGGCCTCTGTTTTAAGTGCGGAAGTGACGCTTATATCTTTAGCTACTACTCCGTCCCTTTCTAAAAGAATTTATAAATGGCTAATACTAGTAGCCGTTTACCACACTAATCCTCTAGTTACCGCCCCTGATTTTTATCTGGTTCCAGCCCCGTATTTAGCAAGCACTACTTATAAGGATGAAGTTATAACTGATGTTTTAGAGGAACCCCTCCCTGCTTGCTACTAAAAGGCACGTCCTAGAGTTAAGTCGCTCTTTGGGACAGCTATATTATAGGATCTTGTTAAACATATTAGATATTATAAAACCTAACTCTTAGGATCGTAGTATAACCGTTAACTGCCGTCTTTAGTAGAAAGGTTAATAGGCTAATGCTTAAGTCCTAATTAACACAGGAGCTAGTGGTATAGGATTTATTAATAAAATCTTCGCGTAAGACAATAGGTTTACCCTAATACCCCTTAACTGGCATATTAACGTATTTGGATTTAATGGCAAATGCACTATTTTAGGCTGTATTACTTATATAGCGGCCCTAAGACTCTAATACCTAAACTATAAAGAATTAATTAAACTTTTTATAACTACCCTAGGTTACCTAGTAATCCTTAGACAGCCCTGGATAAAGCTATATAAGGTAACTATTAATTAGGACAACCTTAAGCTTCTATTTACCGCCTCTTGTTATAAGCAGAAGTACTTTATAACTTACTACTTAAGCCCTAAACTAAAATCTGAAAAATCCACTAGGATCTACTAGTCTAAAATTTCTACTAACGTCTACCCTGTACCTAAAAAGTCCACCCAATTCTACTAACCTAAGAATTCCACTAAATTCCACTAACCTAAGAATTCCACCGAATTCTACTAATATAAGATTTCCACTGATGTCTACTAAGAACCTGGAAATTATACCAGACTATATAAACTAACTCTGACTACTATACCCTAAACCAAGTAGAAGTCTAAGCCTAATATATAAAGGTACTAGAAGAACTAGTATTTTACTATAAAAAGGATACTTAAAGAACCCAAACCGAATCTAACACTAACTTTACACCTAATACTAAACCCGAAACTAAATCTGATACTAACTCCGCATCTAATACTGGATCTAATACTGTTGGTATTACTCCGGGTGATACTGCAATTGCAATATAGTAGTTCTGGTTCTTGATTCATTCGTGTCTAAAGCAAAGGATTGTAAGGATTGCAGTACCTAAGTAGGGGGCTAATGAGTCACTATAAGGATGACTAATTAAAGACACATAACCTCTGTCCATATATTCCGACACTGGCAGTTCTTTCTTTGTGCGTAGAACAGCTATCCGGCCCCTACTGCATACGCTATGCGCCATTTATAAAAAGAAAGAAGGATAACAGGCTTTATGCCAAATTATCAAATAATCTATAGAAAGGGTATGGGTAGTAGAAAAAACTATTAATCCATTTCCCTTGTATAAACTGTGTAATAAAGTCAAGACATTATATAAGGAAAGAAGGTAAGAAAGTACAAAGAAGGAGTATATATTAGGAACTTAGTTACTAGGTTAATAGGTGCTCGGGGCAGGAATCACGGATATCTCGGGTATTACGAATATTACAGATATTATAGACGTTGCGGATATCGTTACGGATATTACGGATATCATAAACATTACGGAAGGTGTTATAGGAGTATCCCGTGACAGAGTGTAGTTAAAGTTAGAACCGAAGGTATAGCGGCTTCGGAAGGTATAAGAGTTATAAAGCTATTGCAGACCACAGGGGAAAACAGGTAGAAGGGCTAAGTCCTATCCGTCGTCGTTAAAATAACAGTTAAGTAAGTTAATATTAACAGTGAGGTTCTCTATATTAACGTCGTCATTATTATCATTACAGAAGTAGGTGGCGCTCTTGCCCTTATTACCAACGTCGCTGCGCCTTGCTGTACTAGGTTCTATGCCACCAGGTTCCATACTACCAGGTTCTATACTACCAGTAAGGCCATAGACAAAGGCATTGTTGTTTATAAACATAACTATATTCTTAGCGGTTTCAATTGGTATTGGCCCATTTAAAGTTATGAAGTGCTCAATACCATAGTCGTTATAGAAGAAATTGCCGCCAGTAGTAGTCAAAACTGCAGTCGGAGTTAATATATTAAATGCTATGGCTGTTATATCTTTGTTGAAATCATTATTAATATCATTATCTATAAGGTACTGGTGGACACGTCTCTTTAGTCCTTCTTTTACTTCGTTACGTTCTTCTTTAGTGTGCCTAGTTGACTAACAGTCTCCATTCTTACACACGAAGCACGTCCTAGTGTTGTTATTGCTATAACGATTATTTAATGAACTTAGTCGAGACATTAATTGGTAGTAGCGACGGTTAGTAAAGAACACGTCGGCGGGCTATTCTGTAGGCTGTAAGAACACGTTGGCGGGTTATCCTGTAGTACCATTAATCTTCTTATAAGTGACAATTAACGATCGTAGGCTGTTTATGAGGCCGGCGAGTGTGGTAGGTGGGTTAGAGCAAGCTGCCTGGCAAGCAGCGACGTCTTAATAAGCGACAATGAGCTTATTATAGAGGAAATCGTTATTGCGGAGGTTAGCGTTGAGACTATACTGTAAGTAACAGAGGTTGTTAAGTAATAGCTATAGGTAGTCCTCTATAGACTTGCCTTTACTCTTTACTATTACTATCTTAAGAGTTATAGCGTTCCACTTTGTTAGAACTCCACGCTTATATTCTAGTCCTTTAAAGTGGTTGCGTATAGCGTTATAGATACCATTAAAAGTGATATAGGTTGCCTTGTTTCTATAGTAGAAATTAAGAGCAATACCGCATAGTATTATTGGAAAGGCTTTAATCTTTGCCACTTATAGTATATTAACTCTGTTATAAAGGTTGTTGAAAATCGTGAGCTTGCGGTCGAAGTTATTATCCTCTCTACTATATTTGCTTTTCTCTGTATACATCTTTGCTAGGGTTGCTAAGTCTTTACCGTAATTAATGGTGGCTTTGGCTTCTGTCGGTTGTGTGTTTAGGGTATTTATAGGGGGAGCTATGTCGTTTATAGGTAAGGGGAGCTCGGCTATAGGAGCTGGAGTGGCAAACGATATTAAGGGAGTTGATGGATGTGATTTAAGACGATAGTTAATAGCGTATAAATTAAAAGGTCCTTTATTTTTAATAAATAGCTTGATTTCTGTATCTAACTATTCTATAGGGTTGTCCTTGTGAGCGACATTATATAGTGCTTGTGGTACTAACTTGCTCTTCTTATTAAAGACCCATACTCTATTATGTTGGAGTAGTTGTTTAAGTTCTTTAATTGCAGACCTATTAGTGTTTTTAAATGTCTATACCTTAAAATTCTTAAAGTCCTCTTGGTATGATTCCCATAAGCTTTTATCCTTAAAGTTGCGCTTAGTATACTTATTAATTTTAAAGTTAATATAGTTAGTGATATCTTCTGCAGTAGTCTCGTTGGTTAGGGTGATCCCATTGCCCTAGTTTGGACGTTGGATTCCTGTGTCGGACATAATGACTAGCGTAGATCGTGGTGTAGGTGGGTGCTGCTGACGCTGCTGGGGGTACTAACACTTAGTGAAGAGGTCGTACTGGGTGTTAATTTGCGTGGTGGACGCGAACCGAACAAAGCCTTAGTAGGAGTCGTTTCTTTAAGTTCCCAGGGGCCTTGGTAGGAAGGGTTCTCCTTAGCAAACGCGACGTGATTAATGGGCCTTGGTAGGAGCAATCGCGTGTTGTCTCTCTTCGTAATAACACCGGACTCCTGATCTATGATATTACTGATCAGTGTTGGTATCACTCCAGGTGATACTGCAATTGCAATATAGTAGTTCTGGTTCTTGATTCATTCATGTCTAAAGTAAAGGATTATAAGGATCGCAGTACCTAAGTAGGGGTGTCAGAATTAAGCGAGAGATGCTAACTAAGCTCTAGACACGTCGCGAGAGCGAGCTCTGCATGTCAATCTAGATAGACATCAACCGCATCTACTGCATCACGAATCAATCAATATTTATCGTCTGCGTCATCTCTATCATCAAATAGACCCTTAAGACACCTCCGCTGTGACCTTATAACCTTGTAATTCCAACAGGTTATAAGCCCAGGTAGCAACACCTCTCCTGACTCAAAAATTAAACCCGAAAATGACCTCCTCTACCTTAACCTTAACGACACCTACGTACGATCACAAGGCAGGCAAAATCGTTATTTTTAATAGAGACAACTTTGCAGACTAGGAGCGCACCTATGAGGCAGCCCTAATTATATTAGAGGGCTGGGATTTTATTACTAGTGCAGAGGACCCAAATTAAGTTAATTTAGCTAACGGAAGAAGAAGACAAGGGGAAGCAAATAAGATCATCTATAATTCAATAGGAGACGACCGTTAGAAAGAGATACGTGCGATAATAAAGGCGTACAATATTTAAGGAATATGGGAAGAAATAAAGAAGTTTAATAAGGCTAATAACGAGGTCTATATCTCTAGACTCCACAGAGAGTTCTATAGCACTATATTTAACCCTATAAAGATGCGAATTATTGAGTTCCTCTAAATACTTAATTAATTTAAGATTAATCTAGCCTTAACGCCTTAAGCACTTACCAACAATAATATTAAAGAGTAGCTTCTCTTAGCCCTCCTAAGTAATATTATGTGGCAGAATGCGAAGACCTAGTGTCTACAAGACAAATAAGACCTTAAGAGCTATATTACCCTTCTTTAGGAGCAAGAGACTGCTCTCCCTATATAAGTATAAAATGCAGTACTTGCATATAAGAGGAAAGACGAACCTAGGGGGAGAAGGGGAAACCAAGGTTAAGGTTAAATAAGGGGCAGAGGCCGTGCTAGTAGATTCAATTATTCCTTATTACATTATTGCTATAGCTCGTCGTCTCAAGTAACTAAAGAGCTAAGATAACCAGAAAGAGACGAGTACAGAGTATACTATTAGAAAGGTTACTACTAGAAAAACTATCCCCTACTTAAGCAATTCCGATTTAATAACGCTAGGAAGATAGATTAAGGTGCTCCTAAAGTAGAGGAAGTAGGGAATATAGCAATAGCTAAGGAAGAATTTAACAGCGATTTAATCTACCTTAACCCTAACCTTAAACGTGCTATACTTACAACGATATCTCTAGCTTAGGCTCTTAACTTAAGAGCAACTAAGCACTTTACTAGTAACCAATCAGACCTAATATACTTAAAGAGATGGAATATGCCATAACAGGTCCGTACTGCGAATGGGACCGTTGTCCCTGCTATAGGCTACGGTTAAGTTTAAATCAGTACCCTAAAACTAAAAGACGTCTGGCTTATACCTTTGTTTAAGTTAATTAAGCTAATCTTAGTAAGGACTCTTACTTAAAAAGGCTACTTGATTATATTTAACCTAGATAATTAAGCTACTGGTAAGTATAAATTAGGTGCAATGTTTAAGGCTACTATAAGGAATAACCTCTACGTACTATAAGAGCATTAGGAAGCACTTAATACGACGGCGGAAATATATAATTTATAACCAAATGTTAGTAAAACGGATGCTGAGCTATAGCACCGCCAAACTGGATATATAAATTATAGTAACCTATTTAAGCTATAGCACTCCTCACTAGGTATAAAGCTTAAGAAGAGAGCAGTACTAGTTAGTAAGAGTACGTGCAAAGCTTATTTAGCTAAAAAGATGCAAGAAATACTAAGCAAGAAGACAACTAAGCGCGAAAAGATACCTAGTTAAGGGCTATACCTTAATACTATAGGACGAATTAGTATATTAATTAGAGGTTATAACTACTACCTCCTAGCCCTAGACGACGCCACACGCTATACTTAGGTTATTCCTCTTAAAACCCTCTAAACTAAAGAGGTACTACCGCATATTAAAGAGATTATTGCAAGGGCAGAGAGGTTTACTGGCAATAAAGCTATATAGATTTAAGCGGATAATAGAAAGAGGGAGTTTGGCTATAGATTTTAAGACAAACTAATACCCTAGGGTATTAACTTTAAACCTTGTCCGCCATATAAGCACTTATATAATAGCGCAATTGAGCGCGCGATCTACATAGTTAACTATAAGATAAGGTTACTTCTATTTTAAGGAAATATACCAGTTAAACTCTAGTGCTACGCAGTTAAGCATGCTGTTTGGATTAAGAATTGAGTACCCACCTTAGCACTTCTATTTAACAATGAGTATAGTGGTACTATTATACCCTACGAGGTATACACCTGATGAGTTCCTAACTTAAAGAATCTAGTTATCTTTAGGTGTCACACTAATCCAATTAATACGCTTAAGAAACACCCTAGGAAGTACAATTTAAGAATAAAACCTAACTACGTTTTCATGGGGTTAAAAGGGAGTAGTTAATTTAAGATAATGAACCTATATACCCAAGCAATTAAGCTATTTGGAGATGCTAAAGTAAATAAGTATAGGTTCCCTTATAGAGCACCTTAGGTGCAAGCTACGAGACATAGTAACCAAGTGGGCCGCTTAGATTAAGTGGGAAGCCCAGGTTAAGATTAAGCGGGACGCTTAAATTACGCTATAAGCTAAGCCACGAACTAATCTACACCTCCCCCTACTACTTTAAACGCGCCGATAGAGACTCTAGTTGTAAGAACTATAAGTAGGCCAGATAGTAACTAAGTGGGCCGCTCTAAACAAGTGGGAAGCCTAGGTTAAGACTAAATAGGCCGCTCTAATTAAGTGGGAAGCCTAGGTTAAGATTAAGTGGGACGCTTAAATTAAGGTAATGCTAAGGGTGGGACGCCTGTATAAAGCACATCAATACGCATTTCTTATGCGCAGAGAATAAGGTCTGGAAGGTTACTAAATATAAGGGTTTTTAACAATATGGTGGTTTAGTTAGTAATAGCTATAAAAGCTATTTACCTGGAAGCTAAGAACACTACCTCTATAGGAGCACCTACAGCACCTTTTGACGCTATTGAGTTAGATTAGGCCTTAAGGGAGGACGCTCCTAGCTAGATAAAAGCTATCTTTAAAGAATTCCTCTTACTTAAGAGGATGCACACCTATACCATTATAAGGGGGAGAGTACTAGAAGGAAGGTTGTTACTTCTAAATAAGCTAGTTCTAAAGCACAAGTATAATGCTAAGGGAGAAGTAATTTGTAAGAAGGCAAAACTGTATATTTAGGGAGACAAGTAAACCCCCGATATTAATTATTTTAAGATATTTGCGTCTGTCGTATAATACGACACCTTTAGGTTCCTAATAGCAAAGGTAGCAGCTAAGGACCTTAAGCTTAACTATATTAACGTTAAAACTATATTCTTAAACCTGCTGTTGCAAGAATAGATTTATATGCAGATTCCTAACCTATTAAGAGACTTCGAACCTAAGCTTAAGGGCGTAAAAGATGTCTACTTAAAGCTAAATAAGTCACTTTATGGCCTAAAGCAGGCACCAAGAGAATGGTTTTAGATGGTTAAGAAGTTCTTTAAGAGTATAGGTTTAAAAGCAGCTAATACTAACCCTAATCTCTTTA
>Ga0307507_10004902_pt1 | contig 22905 bp, 5 predicted proteins | sample 7_EM_MG_FD_207223 | JGI IMG/M metagenome (GOLD analysis project Ga0307507, IMG submission 207223) | Populus trichocarpa ectomycorrhiza microbial communities from riparian zone in the Pacific Northwest, United States - 7_EM | ecosystem: Host-associated > Plants > Roots > Unclassified | place...
GACAATAAAGGGGTAATTGACCGAGTCGGTGAGCGAGTCGGTGAGCGAGTCAAGGTAATACATAGGTGAAACAGTGGTGGTTTGGCAGGGTACCGTAGTCGGTTACAGTTATTATATATAGGCTAAGTGTACGCCGGACCCGTAGTAGGACTAGCTATATGGCTAGCTGCTAAATTAACGGCGGGCTGTATGGCTGGTGCCGTAGGAGTTATAGATCGTGCTAGGGTATTATGGGCCATTTATAAAGTACTTATAGTCTGGTTTGGAGAGTTTCTAGCTTTATACCGCTTAGATCGTGCCTTAATTTAATAAAGGCCTTGGTTAATAGCTAGGTAGTAGTCCGTAAGTACCTTTAGCGTCTATATAGTAGTAAAAACTAGTAGTACGGCGCGCTATAGGTCTAGGGTAAGCTTATTAAAGAGGTTTAGTATTAGGTCTTTATAGGGAATTTAGGCTTGGCCGGCTAGGTATAAAAAGCGGGTCTAAAAGGCTAAAAAGGTCTCCGTTGTCTTTATGTTAAGAGCTTTATAATTAAGGCGGGCGTTCTATGTCTTAAAGGGGTCCTTGTAAATAGAAGATAGGTAGTTAACTATTTCTTTTTTAGAGAGGAAGGGGTCTGCCAAGTCCTAGGCGTATTGCGGACGTAGATATATCTATATATCCCCGCTAGTACGGCCAAAGACATAGACCATTTTAGCTTAGGTAGTAGGGAAGTGGTCTGTATTAACTTTAAGCTTATCTTATAGTTAAAGCTTCTAATTATTAAATATAGGGTTAGTTCTATCTGTAAGTAATAGGGGGTCCGCAACCTTCGCGGACCGCAACGATGCTAATACTATACATTAGGCTAGGGTCTTAAGGACTATAGTAAGTCTCTAGGTATTTAATAACTCCTTACTAGGTATAGGGGTGTCTCTAGTTTTAAGCAGCTCTTAAAGCTGTTTAATTTCGGTATTAGCTGCTGCGAGCTCTTCCTAGGGGGTTAAGACGGCGACTGTTTTACTATTAGAGGTATTTTCGGGTCCTACAGCGGCTTTACCAGCTGCTGTATTTCTTGGCATAGTGGTAGGGGTATTAAGTAATTTCCAGTATTTGTTTATTTTCTAGGGGTTCTGGTCCATACGTGTCCTATTCTTAGGTTTTGCGTTCTGTTTATATTCTTTTAGTTCTTAGGGGTCTGTCCTGTCCTTATAGTCCTGGTAATGTCCTTAGGGTCCTATTCTATGTCCTTTATAGATATATTTAAGTTCCTTTTTAGGAAGAAAGAGTAGTTGAGCTTTAGATAATGTTAGTGACTTAGTTAATCGAGGTATAAGTACGGCATAAGGGACGCGCAAGCCTGTATAATTGGTAGTCTATAAATGAGGATCCAAAGCTAGAGAAAGGAAGGAGAAGAATAGCAGCGCCGCTCGATATTTTATGCGGTCCTTAAGTTACGTAACTCGTGTCTACTATAATCTACGTCTGCTAAGATCCACCGTTTTCCACCAGCGCCGTAACATTATGTATATTTATAACATCGTCATTGTCTTTAATTTCTAATCCTAATTAGATCTCGTATTCCTCTTAGGTAAAGGTAGGTCTTTTAGATAAGCTCGCTTTAGGTGCCATTATTAGCTTTCTAAGGTTTATTGGAATCGTACGATTTAATTTCAATTCTGGGGTTCTTTTAGGTGTGCAGGTTAAGTATAGTCTAGCCTATAAATTGGGATATTGTCAGGGCCTTCTTAGGTGTGGTAGTGTAAGTTTTTTAATATCTAAGTATAACGCGTCGACGCGTTATTACAGACAAAGGTCTTCTTTTTTAGGTGGGATATTATTAAGGCCTTCCTAGGCAATGTAGGGAGAGCTTAGTATAATATAATGGGCTTATATAAATGCTTCTAAGCCAAAGCTTGTAGATTGCTACTATATAAGAATACTAAGCTAAGGAGAAGAAGGAGACTAGTAGAGACTGGCAAGATATAAAAGGTTGTTAAGGCGCTAGTAGTAAGCGAGCTAATAGCAACTTGGCAGAATATGGCAGGATTTGGCAGATTGCCTAGAAAACGGTAAATTGCCTAGGAAACGGCAAATTGCCGCAAATTGCCGCAAATTGCCTCAGATTGCCTAGAAAAGGGCAAAGTAGCAGGTAACGCGCTCTAGCACCGTCACAATAATAGCCACCCTAAAGAACCTATTATAGCCTGGTGGATATATAGTGTCTATATTATAGTGTATAATATACTTACTAAAACCTTATTACGCGCCGACTACTAAGTTATAGATATTTAAACTAACCCATAGTATATTACCATAAAAACTTATTATATAAAAATGTACAAGGTTAAATAAGATAATAAAATAGTTGCTATAGTATTGGGTGCTGTATTACAGACGTATAGAGTACCTTAGGTAGTTATTGTTTAGGTAGGCCGTACGGACGAAGCTCTGCGTACGGAGGCTCTACACGAAGCTCTACATGGAGCTCTGCACAAAGCTTTTATATAGAGCCTCCGTAGTAGAGCCGTCGTACGCAGAACCGTCGCACGCAGAATCGTCGTACGCAGAACCGTCATACGCAGAGCCGTCGTGCAGAGCCTCCGTACACAGAGCTTCGTGCAGAGCTTCGTGCAGAGCCTCGTGCAGAGCCTGAGTAGGCGAATCGCCCGTTCGGCGGCGCTTTTTACCAGATATCGTGGAGGCGTACGGAGTAGATATACTCATCAATTATAGAGCTGCTTCTGCGGATCAATTTGGTGGTATTTCTGAGGTAATAGCTGTTGTGGGGGTGTAGATCAATTTCGTTGAAAAAGGTGACTGCTCTACATACAAAATAAGTCGCGTCGCTTAATAAAGTCTGGAAAAGTCTCTCAGACCATAGAATCAACTTTTTGACAAAAAAGGTTAGCGATATCCGCTTGCGGATATACGTATGTCCGCTAATTGATTCTATGGTCTGAGCTTGCTGAGGTAAGGGCAGAATAGGATTCGGGCAGCGGTCCTGGCAGAACTTGGCAGGATTCGCTGGACTTGGCAGAATATGGCAGATTGCCGTTACGAAGGTCGACGGTTTTGAAATCTGGACACGCCTAAGCGAGAGCTTAGAACACCAAAATCTCTACGTTTTCAAACTCGCATTTTAATATCAGCCCATTATGTGAAATTTTTAATTAAGGGCTTATAGGATAGAGAAGAAGCAGCTCTCTTATTATATATAGATTTCGAGATAATTAAATCTAAGGTGAATTTATTATTATAACTAAAGAATGCGCCTTAAAGCAAAGCGCTACTCGTATTCTTTAGTCGTGATAATAAATTCACCTTAGATTTAATTATCTTAAAATCTATATATAAGAGAGCTGCTTCTCCTCTGTCCTATAAGCCCTTAATTAAAAATTTCATATAATGGGCTGATATTAAAATGCGAGTTTGAAAACGTAGAGATTTTGGTGTTCTGAGCTCTCGCTTAGGCGTGTCCGGATTTCAAAACCGTCGGCCTTCGTAGATTGTATAACAGTGCAGTGTGAGGATTAAATGAGCGACTTTATTCTAAATCTATAGAAATCAAGTGAACTAAATACATGAAAGTAGACCCCGAACTCCGAAGTCTATGACTCAATATTTGACCGTATCCGAGACATACGAGGGTAGCGTCGATTATGTCTCGGAGCCTTTTAGGCGACGATCTTGTGTCTCAGCGTAGTGCTGTTGAACTGTTACAGATTGCCATCTCGTGATCGGTCTCTAGTTGCTCAGTCGGTGGAAACAGGTGGATGTGTATAAGGTGTCACGGGGGTGTCCCGTGACATAGCAATTCTTTAAGGAAGTTATATTTAATATTGATAAGAAGTAAGTAATATACTGTAATAGTATATAGACAACCTAACTCCTAACTAAAAGCGACGCCGAGCTTAATACTGAGCTTTAATACGTCGATATCTAGTACTACTGGCTCTGCTTGGGAGTTCGTAAAGGAAGGATTAATATTAAATGGACGCCTACTGCTGACATGACAGTATACGGCTTAATGAATGCTCTGCCTTGTTAAAAGCACGAGACGTTCGTTTAGTAATTGAACCTTGTTGATATTAAGGATCTAATTTGATTTGATTTGGATGATATCTGTGGAGGTAACTATATGGAGGATTTCTTTAAACTTAACACCAAATTGCTATCGTGACTTTTTGTAGTCTACAGCAGCCCAGAAGGCTCTGTGCAGCTGGGGGTGTGTGTTGACCTAAATCCGACTTGCTTACTGTTTTTCATCTGCTTACTCTCGTATATCTCACCACTCAGCTGCTTACCCTTATAAGTCTTACCACCTGTCTCTGTTGCATACACCTACCTCACGTATATGTGGAGGTTCTAGAGCCACATTTAATAGACAGAGTTCTCATTCCTGATCGTCCGTTCAACAGTTTGTTTGCTCTAGCTTGGGTGAAATTTCCAGGTGGCAAGATTACCCCTTTTCATCCTGTTCCCTGAAGCCCCAACGTAGCCATATAGGCCTCATAGGCTCGCATAGTTGCCCATAGTCGTCATAGAATTATCGATTTTTGTTCAACCGTTCGTCTTATTCTAGAATATCTTCAATTTATGCCTGGATCCATGTGGAGACTCGGGAAAACTCTAAATCCGGCCCAAAAAGGTAAAGATTTTAGGCACAAATACGATCAATAGATGTCTAAGCCACCCAGGGCTCCAGAGCAGTTGTGGCATAGAGGCGTGGACATAGATCTGTTATAGCCAGTCGTTTTTACCCCGCAGTAGACCTAACAATATGTTATGGGCCTACACTTTAGTTTAGCATCACGGCCCTACGCACGTGAACACACTTGAAGGCTTGACCTCCGTTTTGGCGTTCTGTGGGGGTAGTAGATTGGATCTATGGTGTGGGCGTAGATAACCCATAGGCTCTTGAGGGAACAGGGCCTCTATAACAATCACGAGCGAATCAACTCTCCTGACTGTTACTATGCATTCACAGAGCCTACACCTCTGTAATGTCAACCTTGTAACTCCTTCTTTTGTCGACCTATTTGGATTGGCTTCAACCTATTCTTGCTTTTGCCACATCTTTCCAAGCTGCAATACTGGGTCCTGCTATGACCATCAAAGAAATCGAGCTTAGCCGTCCACATGCCCATCCTTTACATCTCTTCAATAAAATGCGTTTACGTTCCACTCATCGCGTGGCTACTAGCCTATCTAATATTCTCCACGTTTCTTAGTATTGCAGTTATCTCTAGACACCTCCGTGGCCTTATCTTAGGGTCTTGCACCATTGGGCCAAGCAAATTCCATCGCCACTTTAAGTTTAAGGCTGCAATTTAGACCACAGCACCAAGATATTAATTGCGAGTTAGCGAAGCTACTTATATTGCGTCGATATTGGGTTTAGATATAGAACAGTAGCGGTCGGGAGGGAGGTGTGGACTCTATTACGGTGGCGATAGTATTACTCTATACGACTATACAAGTATGCCAGCGGATTAATAATTTCCTTCCGTAGTGGTCTTCTCGTTCCACTTTTCTAGTGGCTCGGCTGTTCATATGCCTTAGCGCCTCCATCGTTTAGTTTAGATAATCACATGTTCTGCAGCTGCGACAGCATCAACACACCATGAATAATTTCTTAAATTCATATCTCTTGTATCTACGGGAGGACCCGGGGCAGCGGATATACCCGCGCTTTCTTAGTGTTGTTCCTGCAGCGCAAATGATATGCTCGTGCGTGGGGGGATGGCCCCACTACCATTAGTTGCAAAAGCAAGTAGAATGGGCTGAGGATGCAACCGAAAATACGTAATGGCTTTATGGCGGCGCTGGACGGCACGGATACCAACGGCAAAGCATAGCCGTGCAAGACGTTACTTGGTCAGGGAGAGTATTAAACTTTTAAGACTTGGGTAAGAGTTAAGTGCAAGATGGTTTTCGTGAAGATGGCCTGATATATGCCCGCGTGGTCACGTTTCTAGCCTGCAATTCGCTTCTCCCCGAGCAAGCCGTGGGTAGCAACACTTACCTGCTAGTATGAAATAGGTAAAGGGCGCTGCACTGCACGTGACCCCCTACAGGCACACCGGTGATATAAGCGTCAGTTTTAGGGGCTATTTAAGCTCTTTTTTAAAGCCTATAGAGTTCAATTTTAACGTTATATAAAAGTTCATTAATTTATTATTGCTTAGTTTAAATTAAAAGTATATTACTAATTTTTTATATAATATATTATAAAATAAAAAATAGTTTATTACATATTTATACTAGGTAATGTATTATTTCGCTTATATATATTATTCTATATAGTATATCTAGCAGGTATACTAAATACTTACTTACCTTTTTAAGTTTATTTACTAGTTAAGTAGTGTAGAGCTTATTACCTTATAATTTATAAAAAAAAAGAGGGTATAATTGTTTTAATACTATTAATTATTATATTAGCTATAATTTATAAAATATATAAGGTAAACATTTTAATAATTTATAATTTATTAACGTACTCCACAAGCGAGCCGCCACCCCAAGCGAGCCGCCACCCCAATCAACTTTTTACGACTTTGCACGCATGTAGTTCAACAACGCATTAAAATTCTATTAATACAATAGCTATCCTAGCTTAAGCAGCTATTTTAGTATTATTTTTACATGTATATAAGTTATGCCCAGTCTCTTTGCAGGCACTGCAGCGTACTGTAGCCTGTCGGCTTATACCTGATTGTGCCTTACCTTGACGCATTTTGCCCTTAAATTGCTCATTAATGTCCTTTTGAGCAATAATATCCTTACCCTCTGCCTTTGTTAAGGTGCCTTGCTTCTAAATTCACTTCTTTTTGCGCTGTTTACGCTTTGTGGCGGCCTCATTTGCCTTTTAAAGGGTAGAGACCTAATCGCGTAGCAACACTATTAAATGGACCATCATCTCAGCACCCTTAGTGAGCCGATTAAGTGACTGGATAATTAACGTAGAAAAAGAATCTTAATGTTTTTAAATCTGATTATAAACTAGAGTTAACTAAGACTCTAGCTTATACGCGTTACTTGGTATTTTAGACTCCCATAGAGCCTCTAGTAAAGCTGGTGGTGGTAGTGTACAAAGCTTTATATTAAGTTTTAATAGCACCGCATCTGGGTTGTATAGTACTAGGCCTGCACCTTAAAAGCTTACGCAGATATTATTCTTCGTAATAGACTACTTAAAGGCTGCCTTAAAGGCTGGTAGGAACTTAAGCTTAGTAATATAGTTAATATGGCTGCGCATTAAGCCCCTAATCTAGCTCCCGTACGCCTTTTTTAATAACGAGAAACAGCCTACATCTAGAGGCTGTAGTAGATGTAATAAATGCAGCGGTATATAGAGAGTAATAATATTATTCTCTTTGTAGATTTCCTAGAATTTAAGTAAGTTGTGGCTCTTATGGCCGTCAATTATAAGTAGGCGATAGCCGCCTACTATACAATCCTTTGTATAGGTATTGAAATGCTTTAACCAGTTAACTCTAAGCTTATTAGTAGTCTAGCCGTTATTGCTAACCGAAATAGCCTAATTATATGGTATATCCTCCTGGTACTAGGTAGAGAGGTAGTATTAGCCTATAAAGATAATAAAGGGTGGATTGCCTACCTAGTAGCGTTAATTCCCTGGATTATTGTAACCCACTTATAATTACCTGGTTGTATTGCCTTAGGCCAACCACGCCTCTCTAAGCTAGTAACAACTAGCTAAAATAATATCTTACCCATTATAAAGCCAGTCTTATTAAAGTTATAGGTATCTTTGTCTATAATGCCGTACTTCTCCTTTATATGCTGTATAAGGGTAAACCAGCCACTAATAATCTTAGGATCCTTATATAAGGCTCTCTACCAATTGTACAGTTGATTCCATCGCGTTTTAAGCTCAGCAGTTTAATTAACGAAGTTAGTAGGCCAGTTTTTGCCAACCTGCCCAGCAGCGCGCGTAGTAAGTAGTTTATCCGCCATATCTTTTACAGCACCTAGAGTAGGCGTAAACCCCCGTAAGTCTAGTTCCAGTATGTGTCTAACAATCACCTCCTCTTTAAGCTTGGTAAGTTTTTTTGAATTGGGCTCATAATTGCGTCGCGTAGTAATTCCAGCGCGTTAATCGCGGAGCGTTAATTGGGGGACATTAAACGTTAATGCAGTGCGCTTTATGCTCTGAATTTAATTCTAATTGATAGAGGAGATAGCAAGGATAATATCAGCTTCTTTGCAGGCCAATTGTGTATTAGATGGTTAAGCCATTGTAGTTCAAAGGTGATGCATTGTAGAAAGTTGATTGGGGTGGCGGCTCGCTTGGGGTGGCGGCTCGCTTGTGGAGTACGTTATAACTATAATATATTATAATATTGAATTTTTATTTATTATTTAAATATATAAATATCTATTTAATAATATACTTAATAAAAACTTAATAAAAACTTAATATATTAACTATATATATAAACAATAGCCCGCAAAGCTCTACTGTATACATCTACGTTACCGCAGGTAAAAACATTATTAGGAAATCGTTTCTTACAATAGCCAAGTGCAGAGGCGATAGTAGGGAACCGTCGCAGTGTATATAGCGCGCTATTATTACGGTTATATAGTGTTAAGCCCGCGACGCGTATAAAGCATCGTATAAAGTATCGCCCTTAATAACACTAAAAGCCTTACTGCCTCCGCTTAAAGCTCCCGTTCTACTATCTAAGAAAGCCTATTAAGGGAAACTAGAATATAAAACCTATCTAATATATAACTACCTGGCTTACAGCTAGGCCTAAAACTGGCCTTATCTAGCTAGTTAATATAAACACGTCCTAGGCGTACAATAGGACACCCTTAGGCTTATACTAGCTTTAAGATTGCAAAGAAACGCGGTAAGGGCGTAGGGAACCTCTTTTTATAAGAACTTGTTAAGGTTAATACGTCGCAGACTCCTTATATAAAACTTATTAAGGCCCTAAAGCCACTGCAAATTTTTTATTAAGGCCTTTTTAAGGGCCTATCTAATATCTAGTATACCTAGGTAACTTAAAAAAGGGTCTTAATAGACGTGGTGCGTGTAACCTAGGCGATAGCAATAGTGACGCAGTGGTAACGCAATAGCGACCAGACGGCTTAATAAGATAGAAATATAGGTAAAGCTCTAGGTAGCGAAAATATAGGCCAGCTTTAACGGCCTTATAGTATTTAACTTAGTTAACTTACGGGCGACTTATAGGAGGGTCTTAATAGGCGTAGTATACGCAACCTAATATATATATATATATAGAGGAGGCTGTAGGGGAAATATAGGCTAGTTAGATAAGGACTTAATAGTTAAAGATATAGGCCAGCTTATAAAATGGGAGGATATAAACTTAGTTAGTAGAAGAGGGGGAATAGGTTACCTAGTGCGGGACTTAGTATTTCTATAACCCCCTTTTATAAAATACGGTCGGCCTATTATAAGAAGACTTTTATAGGTAATATAAAACGGGAACTGGTAGTATATAGGGTGTTACGCCCCTATACTACTACTGGCATCCTATAGGGCGTAGTATATAGTAGCTACTGCTAGCTTTAAAGACCTAACCCCTTAACTAGATTTTAACCCCTAGTATACCTAGTAGGTAAATAGGATTACACCCTAGCCAAAGAGACTGCTACGTGGCTTAAGAGAATAAATATGCGTATTAGTATATTAATAGATAGAACCGTTTGCTAGAACGGTATACTAATAAGATATACTTATAGAGCAAATAGAAGTTACCTAGATAGAAAGGTTTTAGCTAGGCCTTAACTATAAAAAGTATACCTAAGTCTATATTATAGGATATAGCTATAACGCGTTTGTAGGATTACGCTAATAGGCGCATAAAACGGAAGTTGCGACCCCTAGAAATGGCAGCTTATGCCTATACCAGCGGAAATAATAAAAAAGGTGTAAAACTAGAGGCTATAAAAGGCTTTTAAGCTATATAAAAGCGTACTAACTCTAGGAGGGAGCTCTTATATAAATTATTAAGGAGCAGACTAACCAAATATAAGATATCTAAAAGAACTGGTAAAATTCCCTATATTATTAGAAGTAGTAGCTAACTACTTATAGACGGGGATAATATACTAGAAAGCTAGGGTAGAGGCTTAGATAAGTAGGCATGTTAAACTTTACTATATTATTAGTTCTACTAGCTAATATATAACTACCTAATAGTGGTTCCGGCAACTATAATATACGGCTTTAATATTTAGGCTATTAGAGAAACCAAGAAGGGCCCCCCTAAATCGCTCCTTAAGCCACTATAGAAAGTCTAAGCAGCCTACCTTTAGAGAGTAATGGGTGGATATAAGCGAACGGATATAGTACTACTTGAGAAAGAAACGAACATCCCCCCTCTATAGCTATATATCTAGGTTACCACAATATAAAGAGCGCTAAAGGAGCGCAACTATAACGTTATAAAGTACACCAAAATATGCCTAAGTAGACTATAGAGAGGCCCTAAGGCCCCCTAAGAAAGGACACCCCAGTAACCCTAGAGTAGGGAAGTACTAGTAAAGCAGGTAGAGAAAGTAGAGGAAGAATAGCGCCGTATTAAAGCCTAGGCCTGCGTATAGAAGTAAAGGAGATATATAAAAGGCTAGTAAGGACGAGAATAAGGATAGAAAAGAGAAAAAAAAGTAAAGTAAAGCGTAAAAGAAGACCGGAAAGCCAACTACTATAATATAATATAATATTAAATAGACTAACGCTAGAGGGTTATATGGGAGGTATAGGCGAGAAGAAAGCAAGCCATAGCATGGTTAATACTATGGAGGGTAAACGCCTAAGGACTCTGCCAAGGGTTAATAAAGGTAGAAAATATAATAGTAACGCTATTAAGGATAGGGATAATAGAACTAAAAGACTAGCTCTATAAAATAGGAGTTTTAGTAAGTAATCGCTATAAAGGCCGCTGCTTCCCTATAAGTCGCCTATATAATATACGCGTTCTAGTTTAGTTTAGCGTCTACCTAAACCCCTAGGACCTTAAGGGTAATTTCTAGTTTTACTTCGCAGCCCTAAATACTTACCGTTAATATTAGGTTATTGTTTACCCTTCTTTTCCTTATAAAGTAGATAAGCTAGTATTTATCTAGTGCAAATTTGATGCCGTATTATTTTTCCTATATAATATACCTACTATATACCTAGTTTAGCCTATATAGTTCTTTACTGCTATATCTCCTTATATTATTAGGTTTATATTGTCTATAAATTCTTAGGCTACTATTTTTTAGTTAATATTAAATATCTTTAGTAGCTTAGATATAAAGAATAGGAATAGAACTAGCGATAGGGGTAATCCTTATAGAATACCTATAGGTATTAATATTGTTTCGCCTTTAAAACCCATAAATACTATTTTAGTAATACGCCCTATTAAAAAGGCTAAGGTAAACTTAACTACCTACTCTAATAGGCCCTTCCTTCTTAGGATTTATAGGAGTCTCTTATATAATATGTAGTTGTTTGAATGTAAATAGGTCACATGACCTAGTCATGTGACCTGTTTCGCTTCTGTCGCTTAGACTACTTTCCATAGAGTATATAGAGGCCTACGTGGCCTATTTAATACAACTTAGTCACATCCACACCGAGCATACTAGCACTATACGTCTATAGTGCTACGTGCCCCGTGGAAGACTCACCACCCGGGAGACGCTTTATATCACACAGAGTGATACAAACAGTAGTTAAAGGCTCCGCTTATATCTAGGCTTAATGTAGATACTACGCAGCCTAGGCGGGCTTACCATACCGCCTAAACGGTAGAGGTAATTAGGGAAAGTGCTAAAAGGGTTAATCGCTTCTTTTTTACGCCTATTTACGTCTATAGTAGTAGCCCTTACGCCTCTACGGCCTCTTATATATATTCTATAACTATCTTTTCTAAAAGCTTTCCCAGTATATTTTTAAGGACGACTAATTAGTAGCTCCTTAAAAGGGAGTAGTTCTTTTTATTTACCTTTTATAGGACGATTATTATTATTTCTTTATAGTATTTTAGTAGCTTGCTATTATAGAGGCGGATAGTTATGGTATTACCTAGTAATATTATCATAGCTTCTAATATAGCTTTAATTACCTTATATAGGATCCTATCTAGTCCGGCCGCTTTACTAGTAGGGAGTTTCTATATAGTATCTTTTATTTCCTTTATTAAGACTATTTAGCTTATCTTTAGAGGCAGGGGTAGTCTTAACTACTAATATCCTATAGATCCGCTTAGTACGCGCCTAAAAAGAATCTCTCTACTAATATTTTTATTTTTTCCCTATTATTGTTTATTTACTAGTCTTATTCTATCTAGCGGAGTATAAGTAGGTAGAGGTCTCCTAGTATTTCTCCTATAACTCTTTTACTCTACTTTAATATACGCTAAGGGCCCTAGTTATATAGTTTAGTAGGGTCTAAGGTAATTTCCTCTAGGAATTGGCGCTAGGTATTTCTATTCTCCTTTTATATTGTCTCCTTAAGCCTATTCTTTAGGGTCTTATAGCTCTAATAGTAATAGGCCTTTCCTATTGCGCTATACTATCACCTTACCCTTCTTATATCTATAAGTAGCTATACCACCTCTAGCGACTATTTACGCTAGATATATTTACTAGGCTAGGCTTTTAGGTAGTATTTTTCTAAGTAATTACTTATAGTCCTCTAAATATCCTCTAGCGTTACTTCTAGTATTATTGCTAGTCTATTAGTATTTTTCTAGGAGTATTTTTCCTAATTAAGTTTTTATATGGCGTATCTCTAGCGAGTTTATTACGCGAAGGCGTTAACGTTAAAGGTTATCCGTATAGGTATATAACCTACAGTTATTACCTATATATTTTCTAGCCCGTAGAACGCTAGCCAGTTTATAAATACTTTTTATATAAATATTAGGTTAATTATGCTCTCTTAGATCCCTCTTTTCTAGGTAGGTTCGCTAGGTAAAGTACTTAGAACAAGGCCTCACGTTTCTAGTTTGTTAAGTAGGTGCGTCGCCTATACTTTTACTATGGCCTACTGTCCTTTCTATACTATATAGTGTGCGTTAAAGTCCCTTAGGACTATTATCTCGCCTTCTACTATATTAATGGTATATTATAGTAGTTCTTACAAAGTTATCTAAGGTCTATTATCTTTTAGGTTATAGATGTTAATTATACTAATTTAGCTCCTATCTGTAGCTATTTATAATTTAGCTATATTAGGGCTAATAGTATAGCGGCTCTATACCTATGTGTTAATATATTGCCTAATTAGAAAGTATACATAGGTAGCCAGGTCTAATTCGTATAGAAGATAGTATTTTTTTAGTTAGTATATTTTGCGGGTTTATTTATTATATGCTAGTTCCTATAGCGCTATTATCTAGTGTTTTTTTAGATCTAGGCTATTAAATAGAGGGTGTATTGCTCTATAGTTTAAGTGTCCGCAGTTATATTATATTATTGTTAATCCTTTTATAACTTGTTTAGTGACTTATAGACGTCTTCTATTTATATCTAGGGCGTCTTATCCAGAGCCGCTATAGTTAGGATTCTCTGTTAGGACGGGTCCCTAGCCGCGTTAGTGCTGCCTTGTAGAATATAGCTTTATTATAAGGTAACAAGCCTTGTACTACTTGGCCATTAAATAAACCTAAAAAAGAGAAGTAACTAGTAAGATGCTAGGTACGGCTATATAGAACAATATATATATATATATATATATATTATATCCATTGTATTATACTATGTACAATACTACACATGCAGTCTCTAGGCTATGGCGCTATAGTTCTATATACATAAATCCTTTCTAGGCAGCTTAATATATATTAGTAGCTATGTCCTAGTAGTTTATAAATCCCTAGACTAGGGGTTTACAGCTTCCTAGTAAAATACTAGGTTACTAACAACTATTAGGTAATAAGAAAACGGTAGGAAAATAGTAGAAAAAATTGAAATAAAATTATAAGTAATCCTAACGCCTATCCCTATCCTATTTATAGTTTATTTCTATCCTTTTACTTTCTATAGTCTATCTACTAGAAATCTAGTAGGAGTTGCCTCCTTCTAGAGATCCTTTTGCTCTTAGCCACTTTCTAGTAGCTATTTTTGTCCTGCTTAGAAATTAAAAAAGTGCCTCTCTTCCTTTCTTTGTACAAAAAAGCTTCTCTAAGGAGAGAGAAGAGCCTATTTGTCTTTGCATTTCCTTTCTATCTTCCCAATATAGTCTATATTCTAGTAAGAGATACATAGGGGTTTGTACAGCGCTACAATCCCTAAAGCATTTACCTTCTTTATCCTTCCCTATTGTTTTAGAGAAGGATTTAAAAAAGCCTTTTCCTAGTTTTAGTTAAAAGAAAGCTGATTATAGCCTTTTAGGATATTTATCCTTAGGGGCTTTAAAAGAAAAGAGGCAGTATCCTTTATAGATTCTAGTATAGTGTTTTCCTTTGCTTTTATTTTGTTGTCAATTGTTCTTCCATTATTCTATTGTCTTTTCTCTTGCTAGTCTCCCTAGATGGGCTAGAGAAGTATAAGAAGACCGTGTTTTTTTTTTTTTTTCTCTAGAAAGGCCCTTTTTAGCTAGTTTATCTACTATTTCATTTCCATAGATTCCTAAATGGCTAGTAGAACAATATATATAAGCGAGGTGACTTCGTTACCTAACATTTATAATGATGATAGTAATAATAAATTTAATTTATATTAAAAAGTTTTATTTATTTGCATTTTTTAGTATAAAATAATAGTTTTAATATATAAAATTATAGAGAGTATAAAAAGTTTTATTTTTGGTATTTTTTAGTGAGATAAAGCGTGCACAAGGTGTGTCCGTGCATGAGGCGGCCCGAACGCCTATGCTTTCCGCTCGGGTATGCACATGAGGCGGGAGGGAAATTTTGGGGTCGAAACGCCACTGTTTCAAGAGCAATGACTTTTGCTTAAACTCTCTACGTCGGCGCTATGCAAGAATTCTTGGCAACCCCTTCCAGAAGTTCTACGAAGAATTGGCGACGCTGAAGACCGACTTCAAGCATTTAGAGGGAAAGGAAGAGGTTTTGGGAACACGATCTTTTAAATTCAAGTCTTGACAATCTCACACTTTATACTAAGTAGATCTATATTAGCTTTGAAGACTTACATGCCATTGTTGTGGCTAAGTCGTCGTTTTCCCCATTTACCCATTTTTCATAGTCCTTGATACCGATCAAATCTTTAGCTTATTCTAGAAATCACAACCGAAAGTTAACTTAATTTAGAAAAAGATAGTTAAACCAGCTAATTTATGCTTCGGGGAAATTTTAAGATACTAAAATACTACATGAAATCAGACTGCGGACACAAATTGTGAAGTGACGAAGCGTTAGCCTCGTGGTTACTATTATACTGACTGTACTGTAGCTGTCGCATTAGTTCTTGGTCAAACGACTGATGTTTGAAGTTCTAACCGATTAACCAAATACCTCGTAGATCTGACGAAGCCGACGACGACTTCTTCATGTATATATAGTCTCTTTTTCTTCATAGATTAATCTACACACGAGTCCTCATTTTCTGACCTGGTATGTCCGGTCGACAGTAGCACATCTTCGTACTCATGGCCCTCAATTCAGCGGACTAACATACATTCATATAGGCATTTCAAATTCCGCTAGGCTAATGGAATACTTCTATCATCCATCTATGATCTATTCGCAAATTTGCCCATCCTATTCCCACCCGGTATGTTGGTTGGCCATGTCAGTGCGCCGCTTACGCCGAAATTCTCCCCGCAACAGGTCCGCCGGAAATATAGGAACCTCTTCTAAGGTGGGCTAGCTGCCGGTATAGGTTTCTCAGCCATTGCACACAAACGGAAGATATGTCGCGGCTTGGCGCCGTGCTCCTCGTCAATATAATCAACAATAGCTGAGTCTTAGATATTAGTTAGCACATTAATCAGCTAATGTAATGAATGCAGTATGAATTTCTTACGTAAAGTGGATCGATTATCGAAGATGACAATCGTCTTTGGTTGCCATCTAACTCTAGCCTGGAAGTCGTGGCCCATGATGATATGCTGCAGTAAGAAATCGAGCAAGACTTTCGTCTCTGCTTCTTTCAGGCCCTGGATCTTCGTGGTGAATTCGCCATTGATAAACAGACATTTCTCGCCCGTTACTGGATGGACCCTAACGAGAGGATGCACCGTGTCTACGGGATCTTTGCGGACCAAGCCTCCAACTAGCCGAACGTGCGCAATCATCTTTGACGATGAATGTACAGCGCTAAGATTATCAAGAAATGACCTGAGGGTTGGCGAAAGACGTCTGTAATTACTTTAGCAAGATTTTTTGGATTCAGACCTTTTTCATTAGGCCATACTTGTACGCCACATCGGTCGCTGCAAAAACTGTATCCCCACCAACTTCGGGGCCTTGAAGTAGGCCGAGCATAACATATCCAGGCGGCTGTATCTCGTAGCTAACATCCTGATGCCACAGGGTAGTTGTAGCCTTTTGCTCTAGGAACTTGGCGATTTCTTCTTTGTTGCCGTCACGATGGATGATGTGGAACCCAGGGTGGCCTTTAACTGTGCCAGATACCGGTTGGTAGTTTGGTTTGCCAAAATAATTCATGAACTGCTGCTGTTGGCTCGGCCCAGCGTCAATCAGATCCTGATTTGGGAATGCTAAGACCTTGCGCTCGGAAACCAGAAGTGCAAGCTCGTCCTTGGCCTCATTTGAGAGTGTTGAAAGCTGCACGCCTTCCACAATAGACCCTATTGAAGGTTGGATATGTGATACCTTGACCTGTGGTGTGAGCAAGTTCGACTTGGACTTATCCTTCACACGCAACGCAGGATCATTAAACTCGAAAGGTTGAAGAGGGTCAAACCAAATCTTGTCCCAGGTCGGGAGATACTCAGGATAATGCGTGGTCTTATTCGCGTCCTCGGGCAACCTCACGTAGGGTAGGTTGATGTCGTAACTTATGGGCTTCTCCTCGAGAGTGAGTGTTGTTGTGGGTTTCTCCCCAACGGCGATTGTTGTAATAGGCTTCTCCACAAGGGTGATCGTGGTGGTTATTGTGGACATATTGAATCAACGATGATAGGCTTTGAGTTGAATTAAGAGCAGTGAGTGAAGTGCAGCGGTGGAATTACATGTACTGTCCAAGTACCTGCAGAAAATGGCTTCGGGTATTTTATAGGTGTTATCAAAAGAGACTAATACTTTATTTTTTTTCCAAGTGTCCCGATAAGATCTTGGTCCCTTTTTTGAGAGGTACACCCCACGACGGCATGACCTCACTTCGGTCCTGTGATCATACTAAGATTAAGGTGGAATGACCTCCTCGATATCGGACAAGATCCGTACTGCGTTGTTGGCGGCCCAGCCGAAAGAGCATATCCGATGATAGTTGCGGCTGATCATGTGGCTGACTACATGGAGGCTAGGAAGAAGTTATACGGCCAGAAAATAGGCAACAATAGCTAGAATATAAAGGAAGGCAGTCCTGAGCATATTGTCTTACTCGGCTCGCTTGAATTCCTTGGCAAATGTTTGTCAGTGATCCTTTTTGATGACGTTGATGTCGTTGCACAGCATGTTTAGGCCAACGACAGGTAAGAAGGCGGGGTGGGTTTTATTTGCGTGCGGTGGAAATCTTGTCTCCCCGGTACCAATGATTTCTGGTGTTGGGGAGGGATTGTGCATTAGGGCCCGGTTATCGTCGCTGTCACCTGTCACGTTGATGCCCCCGTGCCAAGTTGTCAGAGTACCCACCTGCATGGTATTCCCAATCTTCCCGTTGCGTTTGTTCCTTTAAATTCCTATAAAATCAAAAAATACGCCCGGCCTTCCCGCCACCCTCTAAGATTTCCACCTCTCATATTGGGTTCCGGTTTGATCCACCATTCAAAATGGCATCCGCATCCTATGTTATTCTTATCATAGGTATCTCACCGGAGCGGCTGAGCTTATTCCCAAACTGACCGATCAGGTGCAAACCGTGGGATTGGATTCGAGCTTGCGAGCAGACTTCACCGCCAAGGTTACATGGTGTTCGGCACATATCGACCACAGACACGAGACGACCCTTCGGTAAGAGGTGTACGTATCCTTCTCTAGTTATCCGATACCCCCGCGGCTAAATGGAGGAGTTTGATGCATTAACTATTCCTTAGCTTCTACGAAAGTGTATCAAGACGCTTGAGCTTGATTTCATAGACGAAGATTCCATTATTAAAGCGTCCCAAGAATTTGGTGATCAGCGACTCGATGTCCTAATTAACTGTGCTGGTAAATCTACAGAATATAACCGGTTAATTGCGTGCTAAGTCCTTAATCAGGGGTATACCATCTGTGGGATCACAAACCGTTCACCGAACAAACTGCTGAGGATCTCATACGGCACTTCAAAGTCAACGTTGTGGTAAGCTACAGTCTCAGTAATCCCATTACCCCATTGATTTGTGGACACCGCCAACGCGGCTGCTCTAATGCTACTCTCAAGGGTCCTTTTTTGACTGCAAAGCATTTCCTGCGGAATCTAATGCAGAGTAAGCACGGGAGGATTATCAATGTGTCATCAGATTTTGCAAGTATAGCAGGTACTTCTGAGTCCACACCGTGGTAAAATTGGTGTGGAGTGCTTACAAATCATATCAGACAACACTGGCGGAAATGCCTGTTATAGGATTTCTAAGTGCGCCCTCAACCAACTAACAAGAACAATGGCAATTGATCTGGGAGATGTCGCCCCCAACGTACACACGCTTGCAGTTCATCCAGGATTCGTGGCGACCAAGATGACAGGATTTGAGGGAAAAGACGACATGGAAGAATGCATGAGCAATTTGGTGAGACTCGTTCAGAATTTTGCAAGTGACACACATGATACGCTTCCGAATGGCGGCTACGTGCGGTGGAATGGAGAAGGAATGGAATACTAGCTAGAAATCAACCACTGCTTTCTTTTCGCAGCCGTCTGAGTCCGTAATTTTCTCTTCACCTAATGTGCCAGTTCTTGTATACACAATAACTTCCAAAACATCTTTCACCGCACATACAACCTTACTGAAAGGTGGCGCCGTACTTCAAGACTTACGTATACCTATCTTTCTATCAAAAACTATCGTTTTCTAAACTCTTAAGACCTAATTCCGCCTACTTAGCAGGCTAGAGGTAGGTCTATTCTCTTTATTACCCCTTTTCTCTATAATAGAAGGTTTAGTAAAAGGGGTTCTAGCTTATAAGTATAGTAGGGATAGAAATACTAAAACACTAAAATATAGACTATTTTTAGAAAATTCTTTTTATATAAAGTAAAAGCCTAATAAAATAGAGGTATAGGTACTTTTCTATATCTCCTTTAGTTGGATTTTCCTTAATTAGAGAAAAATTACCTTTTTAAGCCTTTTTACTAGTAAACGCCTAAGAATTCTTTTTTTAGTGGTTTTTTCTACTTCTAATAGAGAAGAAAATAACTATACTAGTCTTTATAACTAGTTTTTTACTACCTTTTAGTATAATTTCCCTAAAAACTCTTTAGTAGATCTATTATAAAAACTTAAAAAACCCCTATAAGATATAAAGGCCTATTAGGTCTAAATACAAGCCTTCTATAGATAAAAACATAGAGATAATTAATAATAGACTCTTATCTACCTCTTCTCTTTTATCTTCCCCCTATCTATTTAGAAAAGTTATAGAAAAAACAAATAGGTAAAAAAGAATCTACTTATAATCTTCTCTTAAAAAAGAAAAAAAGAACTAAAACTAAAGAAGAAAGCTATTAATACCTAAGCCTATTATAGTTAATATACCTTTCCCCCTCCCCCTTTTCTCTAAAATACTACCTATTAGCGACTTAGTTAATCGAGGCATGGACATGGCAAGAGAGACGCATAAGCCTATATAATTGGATTGTCTATAAACGAGGATCCAAAGCTAGAGAAATGAAAGGAGAAGAAGAGCAGCACTACTTAAGGTACGGCTTTATATAATTCTTAGGTCACGTAATTACGAGTCCACTATAATCCACTATTGTCCACTAATACCATAATATTAGTCTTATAATGGCAATCTAAGGCAGTCTAGGGCAAATTACCAGTACTATAATATTACCCCCCCTTTCTAAAAAAAGCTTGCCCTTAGGCTTTATATATCTACATTACCCCTATAGGGCGTTCTTATCTTTATACTCTTCTAGTAACCTATTATCTTTATTATACTAGTACTCTATCTACTTGTCTAGGTACTTTAGGGGCCTAGGTATATTTGGGTATTAATTATAGAACTCTTTAAGCTTTTAGGGGCAGCCTATAAAGTTCTAGGTAGGGTACCAGGTTAGATCCAAATCGTATCCCTTCTATTAAATACGGTATTTTGGCGTTCCACGTACCAGTTTATAGGCTAGTATTTTATTAACCTCCTATTTATCGTTGCTATTAACTTCAATTAGTAGAGGGGGCTTATTCCTTTATCTGGGTAATAGGTTATTTATAGCCTTTTGTAACTTATTAGGTAAGAAAATAGGGTAAACCTTTATTAAGTCCGAGAGCTTTACCTTATATAAGTTGCCTATCTTTTTAAGGACCTTATATGGTTCTACTATTTAGTAGTCTAGCATATAACTAGGCTATTCGGTCTTTTAGTTCCTTATAGTAACCTATACTATATTGTCTATAGTAAAGTTAGGCTCGCGCCTATACTTATTTGCCTACTATTCCATTAATTTCTAAGCCTTTTTTAGGTTTATATAGGCTACTTTCTAGGCTTCTTTTAAGCGTTTAGCGTACTGCTAGGCTTCCTTATAAAATAGTTTTTTGTATATAGTCCGCGGCCCTTCTATTCTTTTCTAGTCAAAGCTTATATAGGGTAAGTACTCCATTTCCAGGTATAAATTCTATAGAGTTATAGGGTAGGGTAGCTTGGGCGTAGTTTAATAGAGGTAGCAGTTTAGTTTAATTATTCTAAAAGTAGTTAATAAAGGGTTAGAGTCTCTAGTCTAAATGTGACGGCGCTGGGGCGCGTCACCTAGTCAGGGGTTCGCTTAGGACTTGGCATATGTATATGGACGTGGCCTCACCACCTTCTCTTGCTCCTTAGCTTAATATCTTCGTAATACAGCATTCGTTCGCTTCATCTTAGAAGCATTTGTTTAAGTCTACGTTAAGACATTTGTTTAATGGTTCGAGCCGTCACATTATATTAAGCTCCCCAGTTATACGCAGGCTGCGGTATCTCAGGTCTCAGGTTCTTAAGTTCTTAGGTTTAGGTCTTAGGTACCCTAGGCTTGCGTTTCTTTTTATTATTATTACTTTCTTTAATTAAAATGGATCCAATGCAGGCTATCGCAAATTTATAGGCCTAGGTCGCATAGCTACAGGCGGAGATCCAATTTTTACGTTCTAATTTGACCACCCCCTCCCGACTAAAACCCTCCCTTCTAGACCCTGAAAAGTTCAACGGACATTCTTATAAATTTGACACTTGGTTGCCGTCGATTAAGGCAAAGCTATGGGTTAATAATGCGGCTATTGGCGATACGGTTGCGCAGTTCTACTACGTGTACTTAAATCTTGATAGTAGCGTATAGGTAATAGTTCTCCCCTAGCTTGGACAGGCAGAAAGGTTAAATATATAGGATTATAATACAATTCTAGATTAGCTGGTATGGGTATATGATAATCCGAATAAGGTTTAAGAGGCAAAAGATAGGCTGCTGTCCCTATATTAAGGCAACAATTTAGTACCAACCTATATATTAAAATTTGAACGCGTTCTGTACGAGGCAAGTAGGCAGCATTGGCTAGATACTAATAAGATATTAATATTTAGGAATGGGCTGAGCTCTACTATCTGCAGTAGGCTTAATTAACAGCTCAATCCGCCAAAAAAATATTCCAATTTTATTTGAATTGTATAATAACTGGCTAGCTAATTGTCTTCTTATTCTACCGTATAACCCTCTAATAATAGCAACTACCGTAGATCGGAGCCTATAGATATTGGCGCTATCGGAATTAACGTAATTAATATCCCTAGTTCTTAATCTACCCCATAATCTACTAGCCCCCCCACGGGGCCCTGCGCTTAATTGATGTCACTAGCTTACCAAGAATAGTGTAGATTGGAAGGATGTTGCACATAGTATAGTGCGTATAACCACTGGGTTACAGACTGTTTATTGCAACTATATAAGAAATAGATTAATATAGAGACTCTCTGCTAGTAGAGGTTGGAATTAGAATTAGGTATAGATGAGGAGATTTGTTAGTTTTAAAGGGGTGAAATTTAATCTACTTTTTCCTATATATAAGGTAGACAGCACCTGGAGAATAAAGCCTGAGGGCAGGCTTTTTTAAAGGGGGGGGTGATGTGACGGCGCTGGGGTGCGTTACCTAGTTAGGGGTTCGCTTAGGACTTGGCATATGTATATGGACGTGGCCTTACTACCTTCTCTTGCTCCTCAGCTTAATATCTTCGTAATACAGCATTTGTTCGCTTCATCTTGGAAGCATTTGTTCAAGTCTACGTCAAGACATTTGTTCAATGGTTCGAGCCGTCACACTAAATACTGGTTTATAATCTCTGTCTAACTATCTATCTAGGGATAGTATATCGTAAAAAGCTTTAGCCTAATATTTAGAATCTGGGTAAACTCGTTCCAAAAAGCAAATATAAACTATAGTCTATAATTGGATATAATAGTATTTAGTAGTCCGTAAATTTAGTAGATATAGTAGATATATAGTTAGGCTGCCTATAAGGGGACTTTGTAAATAGGGGGCTATAAGGACTGTCTGAATAAGGTTCTGTAATATAGTAGACACAGTTGCTTGTAACCAATTGGGTTGACCACGTGAGCTAAGCGAGCTCAGGAGATCTACCAAATTCCACCTGTAGAAGTAGAAGAGAGAAG
>Ga0307507_10004903_pt1 | contig 22905 bp, 3 predicted proteins | sample 7_EM_MG_FD_207223 | JGI IMG/M metagenome (GOLD analysis project Ga0307507, IMG submission 207223) | Populus trichocarpa ectomycorrhiza microbial communities from riparian zone in the Pacific Northwest, United States - 7_EM | ecosystem: Host-associated > Plants > Roots > Unclassified | place...
AGCTCTGCACGAAGCTTTACACGAAGCTCTGCACGAAGCTTTACAGAAGCTCTGCACGAGGCTTTGCACGAAGCTCTGCTCGAAGCTCTGCTCGAAGCTCTGCACGAGGCTCTGCTCGAAGCTCTGCTCGATGCTCTGCATGAGGCTCTGCTCGAAGCTTTGCACGAGGCTCTGCAAGATGCTCTGCACGATGCTCTGCACGAAGAGACGCGCAGTGCGATTGAGGACGTTGCGGATATCCATTCGGAACCGTCGCGCCCGCTCTATGGTACAACCTCTCCGAGTTCGAGTTTCCGGCACCTAATACGGTAGCGGCTGTTCTAGTATCTTATTTAACCTTCTACCTCTCCGTCCTATAGGTTAGCTTAAATATCCGTAACTTGGTAGTTGGCGCGCGACAAGGTTTTAGTGGGTATTTATATACTATAACACAGACGCTATATGTCCGCCAGGCTATAATAGGGTTTTTAGGGTAGCTATTATAGATCTATATAGGTTTTATATATATTAGCTAGCGTTTAATAAAGTTATATATAATCACAGAATTGCTAATAACGCTTTTTTTTTAATAAAAATGATTATAAGACCTAAAAATACCTAAGTAATAAAAATAATATATTCTAAAAGCCTAGGTTCTGTTATATAATTAATTAACTTTAGGGAATAATATAAAATATTAGTGTTGAGTTATTCCAATATCTGCAACCTCCGCAACGCGGATATTATTAAATTTACTAAAAACCGTCGCGGAACACGCTCAGACGTGATAACGTGTTCCACCAGTGAGCTGGCACCCCCAGTAAGCTAGCTGTCAGATAATCTATATTCTCTAAGGCGTGGGACACGTGCACAAGTCACGTGCACGGGGCACATGCATTGTAAATCTCTTCATTGACCCGAGGTACGAGTGGTCTATATATTCGGGTCCTGGAATTCAAACTCCCGCCAAGCCAGCTTCTGATTGGTTAGAAAAAAACTTACACGCGGTAAGTTATGGCAGAATTCACGTAACAAACATCAAAATATTATAAACATTAAAATATCCTAGTATTGCGCCTTCCATTTTATTAATACCCCTATTAATATTACCATATATATTATAAATATGGCAGATCCTACTGCAATTAAGTGCAGCAAGTGCTATATCCATAGGCCCCGCCTTAACTTTATTAAAGATGGCCCTTTAAAAAGGCTTTTAAAGCTATGCCAGTTATGTTAGTCAAAGGCGCGTCTTCCCTATATATTACTTCTACTTTTGCTTACCTTTCTAGGCCTCTAAATATAATTTAAATAAGTGGAGAGCTCTTATAGAATTAGGTTTTACTACTAAGAATTATCCCACAAGGCGCTAGCGAACTGCTCCATCTAAAAACAATACTAAGAACGTCTTCCTGCCTCGCGGCCAGAACAGTTAAGATACTCCTAAAATAGCTCAACAGCGGAAGACAATTAGGGTAATACAACGGGAGTACCGCATTTTTAATTGGCGGGGTAAAGCTCACTCGCCTACTCCTCCACTATATACCACAGATAAAACTCCATATAGTAGAAGAGGCACTCTAAATAGCCTAAGTACGTCCTTGTTGGAACTAGCTCCTATACCTACTCTACCGCCAATACCTACCCTACTGCCAATACCACCTTCCTTACAGCAAGCTCCCTTACAGCAGGCTCCCTCTTAGCAAGCTCCAACTACAGCCCCACTACCCGTTTTAGCTGTCAATTAGGAGCAAATTAAGAAGTTTAGAAGTATACTACAGGCCGAATATATAGAGACGTGCAGTTATTGCAAGGAGCGGTAGTTCTAAATAGGCCTAGCTATAGAGGGTAATAATATAGGTATATATAAAGCCTATATTAAGGACGCTAATAGTCTTAAGGATCTAACGCTTCCTCCCTTATTTAGTGAAAGTAACAGGCTCGATCTAGGGCCTGTTCCTAGCTTCCTACCTATACTTACCACGGTAGAGGAGCTTCTAATTACGCGCGTATACGTTCATCTACAAGTCATACGTGTACGTAGCCAGCAACATCACTATACTAGCCACGTCTACTGCTTTAGCCAGAACACACCAAAGACTTAAAGGCAGCTACTGCGGCTACCTACTAAACTTAATATACTGGTTGTAAGGCCTACGGCAGTAGATAGTAGCAAATACCTAAGTTAACGGTTTACTAAGCGGTATACTATAAGGCGCTCTGCTATATTACTATAGCTTTACTTTCTAAAGATCAATTATCCTAATTATTATAATATTAAAATATATAGCACCCAACTTACTAGCTTACCTGAAAATGGCTCTATATTAGATTAGCTACCTTATATTAATAAGTTGGAGTCTAATTCTAGTGGCCTAATAGCTTACTCTACCGCTCCTATATAACGTCCTACTATTAACCCTCTACCTACCGAGCTTGGCAGTAATATACTAGATAGTAAATTTAATAACAACGTACTGGATACTTTAGTTCCTAATCTAGTACCTAACCTTAATAAATTAGAGCTTTTAAGTCGCAAGGTTTAATACCAACAAGGTCTACAAGCAGGCCTAGAGGTTCCTACTATACAGCAAATATCTCTCTCTAAGCAATTAGCCAATTTTATTATACGCGGTGCCTTTCCTACTCTGTTTCCTTATAGCAAAGCCGATTTTAACATGCCATAAAGCCGTACAGTTACCCTAGCTACGTATACTAAGCATATGCTTAAGTATCAGGACGGTTGGTTTAGCCGCCACCCCTTATTTCACTACTATATGTTTAATTGGATTATAAGAGAGCAAGCCCTTAACGCCACCCACTTCCTTTACAGCCAATTAGATAAGAATGGTCTATTTTTAAATAAGCTTAGTAATCTTATAAATAGTAATAGGGGTGACCAGTTACTAAACAAGATTATATAGTATATACAGAACCTTAAGGGTACTAGACCTTACTAGAGGCAGAAGAGAAATAAGCTTACAGCTTATACTAAAAACATTAAAAGTAGGTCTCTATTCTTTACACTTAGCGCTACTAATCTATATTAGCATAACCTACAATCTTATATACCTCTATTTAACGAATATAAGGCTGTTAATAAGGCTTAGCGCTACTAGATTGCTTCTTAAAATTTTAACAATAATCCGCATATTACTGCTTACTGGCTACATCGCCGCTTTAATCTGTTTAGGAAGCACGTGCTTATAGGTCTATTTAATAGCATAGACTTTTAATCCTAATATAAGTGGTAGGTATAAGGTAGCGGCTATATATATAGCTTTTTATGGAGTTTAACAGCCCTAAGGCTAGATCCGTTATCTAGTAAATTAAAGGCGGCTTTTGCTAAGTACTAGACTACTTTAATATCTATAATAAATCCTAATTAATCTAGGCCTCCTAATCTCCAACATCCTTTTACTCTTAGCTATAAAGAACAGCTTAACACTAGTAAGCTTCTTACTACCTACCTTAATCAATTTTAACGGCACCGCAATTGCACTAAATTTTACTGCTTAAGATTAAAGAAAGGCTCTTCTAGAGTAAAGGAGTACCACTTCTATTTTCCACACTCTCTCCGCAATAAGGCCGCTATATTAAAGGATCAAAATCTATATTACTGGACGTTCTATCCACAGCGTAATAATAAGCTTCTTAATAGTTATAATACAGCTATAATATTGGCGTGGATAGCAAATATTAATACGTTACCCACTACAAGCATATTAGTAATAGTTAACTATATAGGCAAATATTACAGCAAGGAAGAGAAGAAGTTAACTTTCTACTAGGAGTTACTCTAATTAGTATAGCTGCACGCTAACAGCCTTTATGCCTTTAGTTTAATAGTGGCCAGGTTTATAAACAAGCTTATTACCAAACGAGATTAGTTAGCGTAAGAGGTATACCATCTGCTTCTTAATATTCCCTTTTGCAAAGGCTCTAGAAATATAGTAACTTTAAACTACCACTAGGAGGACGATCAGAGCGCTATATATAAGCTTAAGGATGGGCAACTATAAGGGCATGGACTGTCTAACTATAAGAAATATAAGCGCCGCCTAGTTAGGGTAGAGGATGTTACTTTCCTCAATTTTCTACTCTATTTTAATTACTCTACTTATAAGCGTCGACCAAGAGCAAGGCCTTAAGTTATATCGTACTTTCTATAATATAAGGGCGATCCTTCCTATCTATAGTATCCTGAGTTCTGCCGTATAAAGCTTATTCTTTATCATCCATAGAGGGAGTATAAGAATGTAGCTACTTATACTAATGGATTTAGGGCCCCTAATTATATGGCTTTCTATTAGGCTTGCGTTAACTCTTATTAGCACCCGCTTAACTACTTCTATAATTAGAAACTAGAGGAAGCTTACAAAACTGCTAATAATATTAATAAGTTTAAGGGCGATTTCGCAGACGACTTAGAGCTATATTAGTCCTTTAAGGCCCTATATACCCGCGTTTAAAACACTAATAGGGTTAAGATTAAGGATCCTAACAGGCTTAGTGATAGGGAGCTTAATTATAACTATAATTAGGGTATACATTGGGGTATGTACCCGCAGCTTAATAAGAGGACTTATTGGCAGGAAGTATGGTTATAGCCTCTACCGTTAAGCCGCCTATCCCAAATAGCAACTCCGTCTTCCTTACAACCAGGCCAGCGTTATATTTATAACGCTGTAGTTAATTACTACAGGCAGATCCAAATGGGCCTTAGCCCCCCCCTACTACGGATTAATATTAATAGAGAGGCAGGAACCAGCAAATCATATCTTATTACTGTTCTCTCTACTACACTCTATACTATAGCAAGGGCTAATAGCAAGCCGTCGCTATTAGCTCGAGCCGCCCCTACTAGGGTAGCTGCTTTTAATATTAATGGCAGGACTACATACAATCTATTAAAGTTACCAGTAAATCGCCCCTTTAAGGAATTGCCTGCTACCAGTCTTATACCTCTATAAAAAGCTTTTAAGGATATTCACTATCTTATCCTTAACAAGAAATCTATAATTAGGCAAGTATATCTAGCCTAGATTAATCGCCCCCTCCATCAGATCTACCCTATATATAATAACGACTACTTCAGAGGCTTAAACATCTTGCTAGTAGGCAATTTCCATCAGCTTCCCCCTATAGGTTAGGCGGCCTTATATAACAATCTACCTACTAGCCTATTAAAGCTTGCCAGCTGTAGAAAGGGAGCCTATAAGGCGATTAACCAAACTGCTGTCCTAGATTAAGTTATATAGCAAGGCGGTAATAACCCTAAGAGCACTATATTTAGGACCGCCTTTGCGGAGCTATATAGTGATTCTATAAGCGATTTAATCTGGAAGCTTCTTTTAACTAGGTGTAAGTAGGATCTACCTACTAACAAGGTCATAGGCTTTAACAACGCAACTTGGCTATACGGCACACGCGCTGCTATAGGTAAGTATAACACTACTTAGCTTTGCGATCTTTTACGGCCGGTAGTGGCTATTAAGTCAGTTAACACTAGTGTAGGTGCATAAAAGGTTACTCCCAATTAGTATAATACTCTAAAGAATTTAACCCTATATATTGGCGCTAAAGTTATACTAATATAGAATATCTGGGTTAAACTAGGCTTGGTAAATGGTACTACTAGTATAGTTAAAGATGTTATATAGAAGGAGGACGCTAATATTAAAAAGGATCAGCCCCAGGCACTGCTAATTATAGTAGATGGTTATAATAGGCCTGCCCTATTTACTTAGTAGGATAGGATAAAGGTTATCCCTATTTTTTCTATACTTTATAAGTAGGAGGGTGTAAGAGGCTCTTACTTATAGCGTCAGTTTCCAGTTACTCTAGCTTTTGCTCTTACTATGTATAAAAGCCAGGGCCTAATACTTAGCTAGGTAGTTCTAAATATTAAGGAAAAGAATAAGACAGCCGGGCTAACTTATATAGCAATCTTATAAGTTAAAAAGCTTTCGGGGCTTATATTTAAACATGGATTTAATAAGGAACAATTTCAGTTATCTATAAGCAAGGCTAAGGAGGCACAATAGGAAGATTTTATATAGAGGCAGTAGCAACTACTCGCAAACGACTTTTCCTAAATAGGAAATTATGTATTGGCTCAGAGGTAAGCAGAGAATGTGGTATTTGTCTTAGTTTCCTAACTTTTAAATAGCTTAACTACGAAATCCAATTTATCTAAATTTTAACCCCCCTATCCATCCTACCTTCTTATTGTCTCTAGAGCTGTTAGATATACATATAATAGTATATAGGGAGAATTGGCAGTATTGCCGGATCAATATTGCTGCTGTCTGTAGCGTTAATTAATTTTTAGAATTTTTTAGGTTTTTTTCTTAGGGCGGAAATGTCGCTTATATAATAAGTTACATAACCTCTAAGAATGCATATTACTTCTAAATTAACCCCACTTAGTTACTGTAGTAGATAATAATACTACCTAGCAGTAACCAAGGCGCCTTAACCTTACTACTACTCCTTTCACAGGCCTCCTCCCGTCTATATCTTCCCTTCTTTTCTTCTTCCTTATAGGGAGCTAAAGGTGCTCTAATACGCCTCCTTAGTCCCCACTAAGGGATCTATTAGTTGATATAGTAATATAGACAGCATCGGACAAGGAGATAACGGGTAAGAGAGAAGACAGGAAGGACGGAGGAGCGAGCCTCCGGTAGGTGTTAGTCAAGCAACGTCAATAGCTATATTATGGCCGCCTAATCTCCTATACTCGCAGGCCTCCTCCTATCTATAAATACTCCCTCCTCTATACCTTCCTCTCCTCTTTTCTTCTTCCTTATAGAAGCTAAAGGTGCTCTAATACTCCTCCTTAGTCCCCACTAAGGGATCTATTGGTCAACATAGTAATATAAACAGCATTGGATAAGGAGATAACGGGTAAGAGAGAAAACAAAAAGGACGGAGGAGCCTCTAGTAGGTGTCAGTAGAGCAACGTCAATGGCTATATTATGGCTGCCTAATCTCCTGTAATTACAGGCCTCCTCCCATCTATAAATACTCCCTTCTCTATACCTTCTCCTCTTTTCTTCTTCCTTATAGAAGCTGGAGGTGCTTTAATACTCCTCCTTAGTCCCTACTAAGGGATTTATTAGTCAACATAGTGATATAGACAGCATTGGATAAGGAGATAATGGGTAAGAGAGAAAATAGAAAGGACGGAGGAACCTCCAGTAGGTGTTAGTTGAGTAATATTAACGGCTAGTTTTCGTCACCCACAGATTGTGTTATGTAATGATATTTAGGAACACAAATATATACCCTGTCCCGTACTTACACCACTACTAAATATTCTAGATTTTGCACTTGGAGTTACTTATAATAGGCATTCCTAGATTATCTACTAGTTTAAAGCTCTATAATTAAACGTTGTTAACGTTTTATATAGGGGTCGTTAATTAAGCTCCCGGGACAAAATTTTTAAAGTTCAACACTATACCACTATTACAATATTCTTGTAGTGGCTAAGCCACCCCTAATCTCCTCCCCTCCCTCTTATTACTCGGCGCCGAGCTATTACGTCATTGCTAAGCCATTACGTCGTCGTATATCCGAACTGGTGGGCAATAACGTGGTTAATTAATTATGTCAGGCGTTGCTACTGTGGCCGCACCGCCTCTGCCCGTTGGGGGGAGGAGTCTTGGTATACCGTTATATCTCTTACACGCGTGTTTAATTAAGTTGGGGTAGTAAACTTTAATTCCAGCTATACGGCAATTAAGCTTTAAATTAGAATTATAATCTACTATAAAAGGGCTCTATATTAAAGCTCTATAGAAGGATTTGTCTCTCTTACTAATTTATCCTGTTCTATAATTGTGTCCTTATAGCCCCCTGTCTACAAAGTCCCCTTATATTTAAATCCTTCCTACTCCATCCGGAAGGGCAGCTGGCTTTAAGGACTAGATTGTTTATTTATATCTTTTATTTACATCTACTTAATATCTATAACTAGCTCACTGCTTAGTTTATTATTAGTAAGTAGAAGGAAAAAGGAGCTCTTGCTGCACCTGGCCCAAAAAGACCAAAACTAACCAAAAGAACCCTGAAAATCACCTAGAGAATCCCCCTAAGATGCATGCATCGCAGGGGAGGCATATGTTGAACGACGGTGGTTCGCACTTGCGCGCGACCGCTAGAACCACGCCTAGCAATGGCCCTCTATAATAAAGACGGGTGAATACTATACCATAAAGCGGAAATACCTCTATTAAGAAAGCATCTGATAAAATATAAAGCCTATTGGACGCGTCTAGTATCTAGAATTGTGGGGGAGTAACCGTTAGCTATAACAAACTAACGTAGCTAGTAGAATGGCTCTGCTAGTCTAGCGAACCTTAGGCGCCCCTCTAGTAAACTCTTAATTAAATCCTCTAATGGTTAAGTAAAATTAAAAATAAATAAAACCCCCTCTTACTGGTGAACCGTATCTAGGCCGCCGTAGCTGTGCTTCTATAGCATAGGGAACCTACCCCCTATAAGACAATAACTGGGTATATAATTATAATATAACTAAACATAGAAAAAGTAGAGGGGCTTAGGGGATAATTAGAAACAGAAGTTCTTATAGAGATTTGCAAAGAGATCTATAACACTGTTACAGTCCAACACCTTAGGAGTGGAGACATTAGAGTTACCCTAAAGGACTAATAGGTAAAGGAACGAGCCGTAAGGGTAGGGGACAGGCTAGGTAAATGTATTGGTATAAAAATACTCTGTAAGGATTACCTAGTCGAAGTCCTAGCGGTTCCCATAAGCCTTAGAGTAGAAAAGGGACGCTAGGCGGATAATACAGCAATTATATAGGAGATAGTAAGATAAATAGAACGCCTTATTCTAGGACTTAAGATCACCCAAATCTAATGGCTTTAATAGGAAAATGCAAACTAAGCATACAACGAGAACAATAAGAGAACACGAGGGTTGCTAGAGACTTGCTAGGGAGACGCTGGACGAATATATGGCTCCCTTATTATTAGCATATATATACTAGGAATGCAAAAACTCCTTATCTAAAAAGGAATAATTATAAATGGCCTTATATACAATATAAGACTTTATAACCACAGACTACGCCTAGAACAATGCTATTGCTGCGTATAATAGGGATACACCTAAACCATATACACAGTACAGGTGTGCTGTGGCCATTGTGCAGGCCTCTATAATATAAGACACTGCTTAAACTAAGACTAAATAAAATGCGTAAACTGCCACCAAAGTATATACAAGGCGTGGGAGAGAGAAGACTGCATTAAATATAGGAGGTGGAAGGTAAGGGCTTAATAGCTACAGGAATAACTGCACGCTAGGTTATATAAATGGAAACAACAGGTGATAAGCTAGGGGGACGCAGGTGCCTTCCTAGCGTTTCCTACCTTTAGTAATAGGGGGCTAGGCCAGCCATCCTAAGCCTTAATGGGCTAGAAGCGGCGCCGCGCGATATTACCAGACCGAACAGGGATATAAGGATTATAGGGGATATAAGGGTTACAGGGTATATAAGGGAGAGGATACCCTGTAGGAAGACCCCTATAGATATCTATAGTAAGCTTAAGACCAGGACAATTAAGAATTAGACTTAACGTGGTAAATATAACATTTATAGCCGACCTATAAAGGGCATATAGCCGACCAGTAAGATTAGGGGAAGAACTGGAGATAATAATAGATTTAGATATAGAAGCGCTAGTAGGAACATAAGATACGGGAATAAAAAGCTCCACACAAAATAAGTAGTAACTAGGGTGTAGATATAAGAGACAGAAGTTCTAAATATCCCAGAGAAAGTGGAAATAGAAGAAGTGAGGAATAAAGGAGAGATAAAGGACCCTTGCTGGGGGTCCGCCACCTATCTATTATATAGTATAACTGCGGCAATATAAACCACCGTCTTGTAAGGCCCCTACTAGATAGTCTAGACCTAGAGAAACACTATATCCTTACTATATAAGAGCCGTATTATAATACCTATATATAATTAATATACTGCCCTTAAGGATTCCAGCTTCTGTACGAACTAAAAGTAGCTATACACGTATGCTTTATAATTAGCAAGGCTATTAGCCTGTCCTTATAGTTATGGCAGGCAATTAACCTAGATATTGTAGTTATAATAATCTAGATATATAGGGGACTAGTATAAATTATCAATATATATAACCCTAGGGTTGAAGGCGTCCTATAAATAGAGAATATTATATTGGTAATAAGCTTACTGGAAACCGAAGGCATAGAGTCTATTTTATTAGGAGACATAAACCTCTACTACCTGTGGTAGGGAGGTATCTATGTTGCTGCTAACTAATAGGTAGAGTGCCTATTAAGAGCTATAGATATTTGGGGTCTTAAGCTGGCCACCTCCCTAGGAGTAATTATATAGCAATAAGGCACTGCTAGAAGTACAATTGACCTTATATTTATGGACGAAGGCCTATACTAGAGACTTAAAAGGTGCAACCCTAAAGAAGAATGGGTACTCGCCTTAGACTATATCCCTATCCAGATATAACTAGATCTGGATATTGAGGCGCAACTAAATAGTAAAAGATATGCAATAAGGAAGCTTAAGACAGACAGTTTCCTTAGTATAGTTAAATAACAACTTTAAGACCTAGAAGAAATCCACCTAATACTAAATAAGCGAGGCTTATTAGCTACCCCTAAGAAAATTGACTAAAGACTAGAAAGGATCCAGGCAGCAATTAAAAATAGGCTGGAAGAGCACTAAAAAGCTTTTTATTCCTTAAGTTATATAGTTTATCTTTCTTTAAGTAGTAGCTTAGCGGTTTAGGTTACTATATATAGCTTTAAAAAGTACAACTAGACTTTATACTAAATTTAGTTAAAGGGGTTTAATAAGGTTAGCTATATCTCCTCTTAGTTAACTTAAGGCGTAGTAGAGTTAGTTAGCTTTAGTTAGGTAGCAGTTAGTATTACTAATTAGCTTATTTTTAAGCTAGCTTAAAAATAATTAGAGTTCTTATTATTTACTAGTAAATATTAAAGGGTCTAGTAATTATTTAGATTATTATAGTATAGTAGTTAGTTTAGGGTAAATAGCTACTATAGGTTTAGAACTCTTATTTTATATATTTATCTCTAGAAAAGGTATTTAGTCTTAGGGCCCTAGTATAGGCATCTTAAGGGTGCGGACTTCTTCTTAAAGGTCCTTAATTATTTATAGGTGTTATACTTCTTATTTAGCTTATTATTAAGTTAAAGTAGCTCAGTTCTATATAAGGGCGTCTATAAAGGACTTCTATATCTCTACTAATTATTTTTAAAGTGCGGATATAATACTAGCGGCTATTATAGCGGCTTTAGGGTTGTTTTATATTTTAGAGGGTAGTATATAAGGTTAATATAATATAGTATTATAGAGCGAGTATAAGCGGTGATAATATATAGCAAAGTAGATATTATTAAGCTATATATATAAACTGTATAATAAAGTTAAAACATTATATAAGGAAAAGAAAGTAGGAAATAGGGGAAAAAGGGTATATAACATTTATTTAGTTGCTAGGTTAATAGGTACTATACTATATATAGGTAGAGTAGAGCTTAGGTGGCGGTTCTAGTAGAACTTAGTAAAATTTAGTAGTTAGAGGTCCTTAAAGTTACTAGTTAATAACTCTAATAGTAGAGATAGTAAATTGTGGCAGAATATAGTAGATTACTATTAGATTGCTATCTTATAGTTAGTCTTTGGTTGTTTAGTTAATGGAAACAGGTAGATATATATAAGGTGTTATAGGGGTGTCCCATAACAGTATACTAGTTATGGTTTTCTTAATCTTCTATTTATTAGGTAGGTATAAAACCTCTTATATAGTAATTTCTATCTATTACTTTCCCATAGCATTTAATCTTAAAGGTAGACTATATAGTTAACTATCTTATTCCATAGATTATATAGTAGATTAGTAGTAATTCTTATTATACGTCCTTTTTTAATAATTACACCCCCTAAGTATTTAGTGGTACTATTCTATACTTAGGTATATGGCGCTAAAGGCTTAAATATAATCCCTTAGGTTTATAGCTATTTAAGGGTTTTTTTTCCTTAGCTCGTTATTTAATCTAGTAGTATTAACTTTAAGGTTATACTTTAAATAAATTTATTAAATAAAATCTTTAAGTACTTATAGTATCTCCTTTTTCTTACTATATATTATTATAAAATACAGGAAGGTTTTTCCTAAGAAGGCGTTATAAATAAGCATAACTTGTATAAATTCTATATGCGCTTTCTTAAGGTTAGTCTAGTTAATATAGAGGTTAAGATAGGGTTTATTAATTTTCTATTTTAAGAACCTTCTTAAGACCTAACGCTTAATTTTGGCAAGACTGTAGTGTTAATATTCTATTATTTTAGGGCGTTAAGACCTAAGTAATAAAGGCTTATAGGTCCTAGATAACCTAGATATAAATACTATAGTTATATATTACCTTTTATATCTAAATAAATGTCTCTTAATAATGCTCTGCGCTTCCTTTAATATAGTAGTTAGCTTAAATTAAAAGCTAATAGACTTCCTAATTGGATATATTTAATAGTTGTTATAGGACACCCCCGTAATACCTTACACACATCCACCTGTTTTTACTAACTAAACAACTAAAGATTGACTACGAGATGGCAATCTAATAGTAATCTACTATATTCTGCCGCAATCTGCTGTTTTTACTATTGGAGTTGCTAACTGGTAACTTTAAGGACCTCTAACTACTAAATTCTACTAAGTTCTACTAGAACTGCTACATAAGCTCTACTCTACCTATATATAGTATAGTACCTATTAACCTAGCAACTAAGCAAATATTATATACCCTTCTTCCCCTATTTCTTACTTTCTTTTCCTTATATAATGTCTTAACTTTATTATATAGTTTATATATATAGCTTAATAATATCTACTTTACTATATATTATTACCACTTATGCTTACTCTATAATACTATATTATGTTAACCTTATATATTACCCTCTAAAATGCAGAATAACCCTAAAGCCCCTATAATAGCCGCTGGCATTATATCTATACTTTAAGAATAATTAGTAGAGATATAGAAGTCCTTTATAGACGCCCTTATATAGAACTAAGCTACTTTAACTTAATAATAAGCTAAATAAGAAGTATAATACTTATAAATAATTAAGGACCTTTAAGAAGAAGTCCGCACCCTTAAAATGCCTATACTAGGGCCCTAAGACTAAATACCTTTTCTAGAGATAAATATATAAAATAAGAGTTCTAAACCTATAGTAGCTATTTACCCTAAACTAACTACTGTACTATAATAATCTAAATAATTACTAGACCCTTTAATATTTACTAGTAAATAATAAGAACTCTAATTATTTTTAAGCTAGCTTAAAAATAAGCTAATTAGTAATACTAACCGCTACCTAACTAAAGCTAACTAACTCTACTACGCCTTAAGTTAACTAAGAGGAGATATAGCTAACCTTATTAAACCCCTTTAACTAAATTTAGTATAAAGTCTAGTTATACTTTTTAAAGCTATATATAGTAACCTAAACTACTAAGCTACTACTTAGAGAAAGATAAACTATATAACTTAAGGAACAAAAAGCTTTCTAGTATACTTCTCTAAATTTAACCGTTATATAAAGAAAATAGGCTGGAATAACTTTATATTAGTTAATAGCCTTATTAAATCCCTAAGTCCTAAACTAAAAACCTTTTTAATAGGTGTAGATCTACTAGGAGCCCTTAACGCCTATATAAACGTTATTAATAAATAATATAATAATATACTACGCCTAATACTAAAGTCTACTCCTTAATATAATATAATAGCTCTATAAATAACTACTAAGTTATTATTTTAGCCTAAGCACCCTAATGCTATAGATATTAACTCTAGAACCCTAGAGTATACCCTACTAGGGTCCCCTAAATAAGAATAATATATTAAGCTAGGCCTTTACTTTAAATATAGAAGTAAGGCTTATATCTTAAGATACTACTCTATTTCTATACCCTAATATAATTTATAAATAGCTAATACTAGTAACCGTTTACTATACTAATCCTCTAGTTACCGTCCCTAATCTTTATATAGCTCTAGCCCTATATTTAGTAAGTACTACTTATAAGGATAAAGTTATAGCTAATATTCTATAGGAACCTTACCCTAGTTACCTTTAAAAGGAAGGTCCTAAAGCTAAATCGCTCTCTAGGATGGCGCTACCTTAGGATCTTATTAAATGCTCTAGATATTATAAATTCTAACTTTTAGGATTATAGCATAACTATTAACTATTGTTTTTAGTAGAATAATTAATAGGCTAATACTTAAGCCCTAATTAATATAGGAGCTAGTAGTATAGGATTTATTAATAAGATCTTTATATAAGATAATAGTTTTACCCTAATTCCCCTTAACTAGTATATTAACGTATTTAGATTTAATAGCAAATACACTATCTTAGGCTATATTACCTATGTAGTATTCCTAAGACTCTAATACCTAAACCATAAAGAACTAATTAGGCTTTTTGTTATTACCTTAGGTTACTTAATAATACTTAGATAACCTTAAGCTTCTATTTACTGCCTCCTGTTATAAGTAGAAGTGCCTTATAACTTACTACTTAGACCCTAAACTAAAATCTAAAAAATCCACTAGGATTTATTAGTCTAAAATTTTTACTAATATCTACCCTATACCTAAAAAGTCTACCTAATTCTACTAAGAACCCAAAAATTATACTAAACCATATAAACTAACCCTAACTACTATACTACCCCAAACTAAGCAGAAGCCTAAACTTAAGCTTAATATATAAAAGTACTAGAATAACTGGTATTTTATTATAAAAAGGATACTTAAAGAACTTAAACCTAAATTTAATACTAACTTTGTACCTAATACTAAACCTAAAGTTAAATAAGAAATAGTAGATAATTAAAAGGAAGTTGCTAGCTAGTAACTTACCCCCCTTTTTATAGATATTTATATAATTAGAGCTACCCTATTAGTATAACTTACTAGGAAACCTAAATATATAATCTTTACTATTATAATAGCTAATATTAAAAAGGCCCTAGTACTAAAGAAGCATACTAACCTTGCTATAAAAGTACTAGTATGCCATTATAAGCATTTAGAAGTATTTTTATAAAAGGAAGCTAATAAGTTAGTAGAGCACTAACTATATAACTATAAGATTATACTTAAAGAAGGAAAATAGCTAGGATTCAGACCCCTATATAGAATGTCCTAAAATAAACTCTAAGTGCTATGGAAGTACTTAGATAAATACTTAAGTAAAGGATTTATTAGAGTAAGCTCTTTACCTATAGCTATACCTATAATCTTTATTAAGAAACCTAGTAGTAGTCTGCGCTTCTATATAGACTACTAAGCTCTTAATATTATTATTATTAAAAATTAGTACCCACTTCTATTAATTTAAGAGACACTAAATTAATTAAGTAAGGCTTGCTACTATACAAAACTTAACCTTATCTATGCATTTAACCATCTCTATATTATAAAAGGAGATAAATGGCTTACTACATTCCGTACTAGGTATAGACTATTTAAATACTTAGTAACGCTGTTTAGCCTTATAAATACCCTAAGTTTGTTCTAATACTTTATAAATAATACTCTATAACCTTACCTAAATATTTTTTATACTGCTTATATTGATGATATCCTAGTATATAGTAATAACCTAACTAAATATAAGAAATATATTAACCTTATCTTAGAAGCCTTATATAGAGCTAGCCTATAATTAGATATAGATAAGTGCGAATTCTATAAAATAGAAGTCCTATACCTTAGACTTATTATTTTTATAGATAGTATATAAATGGACCTAAAGAAAATTAAAGTAATTATAAACTAGTAAGAACCTAAAAATATTAAGAATATAAGAGCCTTTATAGGATTTGCTAACTTCTATTAATAGTTTATTAATAACTTCTTTGCCGTAGTTTTACCCCTTATAGCTTTAACCTAAAAAGATAAAACCTTTATTTTTAATAAGGAATATAAGAAAGCCTTTACCTATCTAAAAGTTATATTCACTACTATACCTATACTTTAACACTTTAACCCAAACTAAAAGAGTGTTATAGAAGCCGACTTATCTAACTACGTTACTAGAGGCATTTTGTTTTAGTATAATAAGAAAGGAGTACTATACCCTATAGTATACTTCTTAAAACGACTAAGTCTAGTTAAATATAACTATAAGATTTATAATAAGGAATTGTTAGCTATTATTAAATATTTTAAATAATGGTAACCTAAACTAAAAGGCGCCGGATTTCTAATTAAGGTCCTTAACGACTATAAGAATCTATAGTACTTTATAACTATAAAATAGCTAAGTTATTATTAAGCCTGCTAGTTAGAATATCTATCTTATTTCTAATTCTTAATTATATACCACCTAGGTGTTTAAGGTTAAAAACCTAATACCCTAACCTAATGTTTATAAGATATACTAGTATAGGAAGAAGTGCGTGCCTATTATAATTAAACCCTACTTTACCCTAAATTATTTAATCCCCTAGCTAAAGACCTTATGGTATATATCCTTAAAATAACTAATTAATTAGTTAAATAGATTATAATTAATAAATACCTAAATAGCGAGTTTATCTAAGAGACACTTAAGCTAATTTAAGATAGTATTAGACGCTTTAAAAAGATCTTTCTAAGTAAATATAAAGCTTATAGAGACCGCTTATACTACTAGAACTGCCTAGTTATACCTAATTATAATAAGCTTAAGCTTAAGCTTCTTAAATATATATATAACCTACTAGTAGCTAGCTACCTAGGCTGTGGAAAAACCCTAAAACCATTTTAATAGGAGTATTACTGGCCGAATATATATAATATAATATAAAGGTATATCTCTAGCTACTATACCTATTAATAAGCTAAGGCTTTGTATAAGATATATAACGGCTTTCTAAAGCTACTACCTATTCTAGACTAAAGATAGAAAGATATCTTAATTAACTTCGTTGTTAAACTCCCTGTAAGTAAAGGCTATATAAATATTATAGTAGTTATAGATCAACTATCTAAAATAAGATACTTAATCGCCTGTCCTAATATGTTAATACCTACCATTGCCTAACTATTCCTAGATTATGTATAGAAACTCTATAGACTCCCTAAAACAATTATCTCTAATAAAGGTAGCTAGTTTATCTCTATATTCTAAAAAGAACTAACTACCTAACTCTATATTAAAGCACTGTTATCTATAGCATACTACCTAGAAATAGATGGTTAAATAGAATATGTAAATGCTATAATAGAACAATATATTTGGATATATACGTTATATTTATAGGACAACTGGATAGACTGGCTTATATTTACTAAGTTTACTATAAATAACTCCGTCTTAGAAACTATAAAGGTCTCCCTATTCCTGGCTAACTATAGCTAGCATCTATAAATAGGTTTTAAACCCTTTAGTAATATTCCTTGCCTAGCTTATTAGGCCTTATAAGTTATAAAAGTAAATAAATTTATAAAGAAGATAAAAGAACTATAAGAGTTCCTTACTAATAAAATAACATAGGCGGAATCTATTTATAAAGCTATAGTAAATAAGAACTAAACCCTAGCACTGGCCTACTAAATTAGTAACTTTATTTGGCTAAATATAAGAAATCTAAATATAAAATAACCTATTAAGAAACTTAATTGGAAGAACGCTGGCCCTTATAAGGTTGAAAAGGTTGTCTTTCCTTATGCCTACTAACTAAAGCTCCCTAATACAGTTAAAATCCACCCTATATTCTATATGTTAGTCCTCTACCCTGCCGCCTTTATATTAGACACCTTGCCTAAACATATTTAAAACCCTCCCCTACTAGTTAAAGTGGATAGTAAGGATAAGTACCTTATTAAAAGAGTTAATAATATTAAGTATAATAAATGGAAATGTAAATATATATACCTTATAAAATGGAGAGGTTTTACTAAACCCTTATAGGAACCTGCTAACTCTATAGGACTTATATAAGCTATAGAAGACTTTTATAAACTCCACCTAGAACTACTATAGCCCTATCTTATAGATGCTTAAGTTTAAAGGGGGGGTATTATTATGGGACACCCCTGTAATACCTTATACACATCTACCTGTTTCTACTAACTAAATAACTAGAGACTAACTATGAGACAGCAATCTAATAGTAATCTACTATATTCCGCTGCAATCTGCCGTCTTTACTGTTGGAGTTGCTAACTGGCAACTTTAAGGACCTCTAACTGCTGAATTCTGCTAAGTTCTACTAGAACCGCCACCTAAGCTCTACCCTGCCTATATGTAGTATAGTACCCGTTAACCTAGCAACTAAGTAAATGTTATATACCCTTTTTCCCCTGTTTCCTACTTTCTTTTCCTTATATAACGTCTTGACTTTATTATGTAGTTTATGTACATAGCTTAATAATATCTACTTCGCCGCTTGTGCTCGCTCTGTGACAATAGTCTATTGTCTGTAATATTCTTCTATTTAATATAGGATTGTATTATCCTTCTAAACTAGAAGATTATTATCTCCTTTATTATCCTAGTAGTACCCTTGTTTTTAAAGTAGACAAAACAATACTAGATTTATATTAAAGTCCATATAAAAGGTAATATCCTTAAGATATAGGATTCCCTTACTCTTGTCTAGTTTTGTGACTTAGATAGTAATATTGCTATAGCCTAATATAGGCACTTTTAAGCTTCCTGTAATAATATATTTGTATCTTAGAGCTTTCCTAAAGTTATAGAAATAAGAAAGGTTATTAAAGATATAGAGAGTAGTTCCTAAGTTAAAAATAGTTAATAGCTTTAGTATATAGAGTTAACCAGTATAATACGATTTTAGGAATATTATATTAGCTTCTTCCTTAATCTTAACTGTCTCTTAGCTTTTATTTTATTATTATTAAGCCTTATCTTCTTGTTCTTTAAGTCTAATCTTTATAACTTAGTTAGTGAGATTCTTATTCTTTTCTACCTTCTTTAGTGCCCTATTAATATAAGTATCTCCTATTATAACTCCTATAGGTCTCTTGTCTTTAAATAAATACTAATAGTCCTAAAGGGAGTGTTCTTATATTCCGTACGCTAAGCACTTAGGTATTAGCTTCTTATAGGACGTCTTCTTATCTATTAGTGTCCCGGCTCTCTTTAAGCGTCTATTATATACTAAGGCTTGTCCTCTTTATAAACCTTTAGCAGTCTTAGAGTGATCCTTAATGGCTTGCTCTATAAAGTCTGCATTAAAGGTACTCCCTTTTATAGTAGTATTGGCTTTCTTTAAGGGTGTTTTAAGTCCTTCTTGCAGCTCCTTTACTACTTTATAGTATTTAGAAGATCTTAACTTCTAAAGGTTATTTAACTTAGAAGTATACTTTATATAGTAGGCGTTACTAAACAGTTAAATAACTTCTACTAAATTTTAAAGCTAGATTCTATCTGATATTTAAGGGATCTTATACTTCTCTCCTAGTACTATTATATATTCCCATTAATCTAACTACTAATTTAATTTTAATAAGTGTTTAAACCCCTTAAGGGCTTCTATATGCTAGTATTATACCTTCTTCCTAATGAACAATAAGGTAGGTTCTGTGTTCTCCTTTAAGTAAGATAGCCATTCTTTAACTATTAAGGAAGGGTTAAGCAGTAGCTTCTTCTAAATTAATACTATAGACGTGATCTAGGTGCGGATCTGTTAAAGATAATCTTCCTATCTTAGGAAATACTTTATATCCTAGTTGTAGTATTGTCTACTATTCTTATACGCTTTCTGTTGATTCGTTAAGAGCTATATATATAAGGTTTCATTCTTATTAAAATCCGTAACCTTTAGATAAGGTAGTTTTTTAAGTAGACCTTCTTAAGGTGCTTCTGTGGCTAGGTTAATATAGGCCCAAATTTGCTAATCTACGAGGGCTTAGAGTTGCTATAACTATTATTCCCAGTCTTCTGGCTTATTGAGGATGATTATAGTCAATAAACTTGATATTAGTGGAGTTATTTAACTAATAGGCAAAGGAGGAATTGAGATAGTATTTTTATTGTTAGGATTGTCCTTATTGTTAGGATCGTCCTTTTAACAACTAAGGTAGAAACTTATAGAATCTTATGGAATCTCATGGAGTCTTATATTAGAATCGTCCTATAATAATTAAGGTAGGATTTCTATTAGAGTCTGCGTCCTTTAACGATAAGGATGATAAGGTGTTAGAGTCTAACAATAAGGTAGAATTTCTTTAAATAATTAAGTAATAGCTAAATAGCTTCTTAAGTTGGCGGACTGGACTTATAACTGTTATAAAGTTTATATAGAATAGTTTATTAATAAAAGAGTTAATTAATTAATAATCTTAACTTAATCGTTAATTAATGCTTCTAATGAGCCCCTAGGGCTTTAAGCTATAAAGAGACTTTATAGTGCACGTGACCTACGCCTTTAGAGAATATATATTATCTAACAGAAATCTAATAATAGGATCTTAGAGGCTTATAATAAGACCTACTACGTAAGGTCTAACACCTTTAGTCTTTATAATTAGTATATCCGCACTAAGATTAGTAGTTGCGTTAAGATAAGTTCTATCCTTAGATAGTTTTTATTATATACTTTTAAGCTCTTTAATAGCCTAGGCCTAAATAGCGGCGAACCTTTAATATCCTTAACTACTATATCACCTAGGTCCTATCTAGCGCTAATCTAGAATAACTAAGTTATATTCGCGACTATACTACGGCTATTTATACTATCTATAATTCTTAGTAAGCTAGCTAGTAGCACTTAATATAAGAGTAAGATTAGTATACTACGGATAGGGTAAAGGATAGAGATAATAAGAAGGTCGCTACCTTTTATAGAAAGGAGTTTGCGTATACGTATTAAGTTTCTAAAGAGTATAATATAATATATTTTTAGGTAGGATACCCCTTAGGTTCCTAGCGGATAAATAATTAATAGTTACTATAGTAAGGTCCCGATAGTTCTAGACTTTACTAGCTAGCTAACGTCTCTATTTATTCTAGGCTTAAGTATATCTTTATAAAATATAAGCTTACGCTTTAAGAGCTTTATTAGTATTAGTTTAGACCTAATATTAGTATTAAGCGTTTAAGAATTTCTGCTCTATCTATACCTCATCGTCCTACTCCTATTATTTCTATACTTACTTATACCTCTATTAAGGGATTTTATTTCCATTAGCCGTTACTTAATAGGCCTATAGATACTAATTCTACTCCTCATAGAGGTATGGTATAACGGCTTTTAGGTTAGGTATTTATAGTTTAGACTATAGAATTTGGAATTAGTTCTTATATATAGTAGTAATTAAGGATCTCGATTAGTGCTTAGAAAGGCCCTAAAAGGCCTTTAGAAAGGGCTTAGGAGCCTATAGAAATAATAGACTTTAATAGAAATACAATTCTTAGTAAAATGCCCTATTAAATTCTCTACTATATACGTAAAAAGAAAAGGACGTATCCTACCTTAGGCCGTAGTCCTAATCCTTACGGTTTCTGGACCTTATCTATTCTATACCAATTTACCCTATAGGGCCTTACGCGGTCTACTACGAGCTTTCTTTATAGGTTACAATAATACTATAGTATTAGAACGCTTTCTGCGATTTATAGATTATATACCTTAGTCCCAATATTCCTTTAGAATATCTTTGTAATAATTAAGGTAATTCTCTAGTTCCTATATAGAGTCCTTAGCGGGCTAGCCTAGCTATTTAATTTTATATTAAAGCTTATTCTAAATAGACTTATAGCGTAGTATAGCTTTAACCTTATACCGCTTACTTACTACTTTAGGGTGTTTAATTGGGCCTAGACGGAAGTTCTTTTCCAGTGGTAGTCTATACTATAGCTCTAGTAGATTTACATAAAATACTAGATATATATGGGCTATAGATAGGGGTAGCTAGAGATAGTAGGCTAGCTTACTAATTTGTTCCTTAATTTAGAAGGGACCTAGGTATCTTATATTAAGTTTCTTTAATAGTTAACGGGTCTTAATATTTTTTAAACGTAATAGAACCTTATCGCCTATTCTAAAATACTTATTCTAGTATTTACAATTATACTAAAGTTTTTACTACTTTAAGCATCTTATGGGCTTTACTTCGCATACTTCTATTACTCCTCCTATTCCTTAGGGTACCTTTATACTCTCTAATAGATATCCTTAGACTTCTTAGTAGGATCCTATAATTAATTATACGGCCTTAGCTAGTAATTGTTAGGTATACTATCAAACCTAAATAGTTAAACGCTATAGGTAATCTAGATTAGTGTATACCTATAAAATAAGTAATACTTTAAGTTATAGGCGTATTCCGCGTATAGAAGTAGCTTATACTAATTATCTTACTAGTAGTTTAAATATATTTGTAGATAAGACTCTAGTTCTAACGTTCTAATATTCTATTTACCTATCCGTCTATAGATAAAAAGCTATACTATAACGGTAGTCTATCTTTAAATAGAAGTATAGATATAACTAGTATTAGCTTATAAAGACGCTGCCCCTATTAGTAATAGTAGAGTATAGCTAGTCTACTTTAAGAAAGCATTTCTCCCTAATTAGGTTTATAAGCGCTTAAGTGTTAATCGTCTTATTAATAGAAAGGTATTAGACGTACTTTAAAAACCTATTAATAAGTATAAGGACTAAATTATATATTCGTCCTTACTTATTTTTAGATAGCGGTAGATCCGTAATAAAATCTATAGCGTAATATTACTATAGCTTACTAGCGGGGGGAACTAATTTAAGTAAACCCCATAGCTTATACCTTTAGATTTTATATACTTAATACTTCTTATAGTAGCTAATATAC
>Ga0307507_10004904_pt1 | contig 22893 bp, 15 predicted proteins | sample 7_EM_MG_FD_207223 | JGI IMG/M metagenome (GOLD analysis project Ga0307507, IMG submission 207223) | Populus trichocarpa ectomycorrhiza microbial communities from riparian zone in the Pacific Northwest, United States - 7_EM | ecosystem: Host-associated > Plants > Roots > Unclassified | place...
TAAGACACGCCTAAACAAACTATAGAGGGACCCTAGGGTGCCCTATAGGAGAAGGAACCAACAACCCTAAAGTAGGGAAGATATATTAGGAAAATAGGTAGAGAAAGTAGAAGAAAAATGGTGTGGCGCTAGGGCCTAGGCCTATATAGAGGAGGAAGGGAGACGTGTAAGAGGCCAGTAAAGATAACAGTAAGGGAGAGAAAGGAGCCAAAGTAGAGTATAAAAGAGTACTGGAAAACCATCTACCGCAATATAATACTGGTTGGACTAACGCTAGAGAGATAAATAGGAGTTAAAGGTACAGAGGTAGACTTAGGTAAGGGGAACCTAAGCTATAGTATAGGTAATGCTATGGGGGGTAAATACCTAAGGGCTCTAAGAGGGCCTAATAAAGGCAGAAAATACAATAGCAACACTCTTAAGGACAGGAATAATAGGACTAAAAGATTGGCTTTACTGGGTGGGTATCCTAGTAGGTAGCCTAAGGTATAAATATAGCTGGCTAAGACAGACACTAAAATATATAATACTGTTATGCCCCTTACGCACCAGCCAAGAAGTAATGCTCTTAGCAGTTAGTATAGAAAACTATAATACACTGCTCTTAATATAGAAAGGCCTTAAGGCGGCTACCCGGTAGCTTATTAGCCAAAATATGCTAGACCAGTTCCGGGTTGTAAAGGAAATAGCAATAGAAGGTAAAGGGGCAAGTAATAGGCGCCCCCTAATAACTCTATAGGAGTAGAGTATAGTGTGTAATACTAGCGCGTCCGTAGGTTTGTTACGGCAGTAGTGGTTCCTAAGAAGGTTAAAAAGTAAGGTAGTAGAGCACTACTAGTGACTTATAGGCGACTTATAAGCGAGCCCCAAAAGGCGGGGAGACGGATTATAGGGTTTTCTTAAATAGAGTTTTCTCCCCATATGTATATAAGGAGTAGTCTGCGTAGGCCCAACAGGGATCCGAATCGGACGTTAAGCAATGAATAATAATAATAATAATAATTAATATTATAATATCCGTATAAACTAAAATAACAATATCCGTATAAGCTAAGATAAAGATATTTATATATCCGCACTATAAAATAGCTTACTGCTATATTATATACTATATACCAAAAAGATTATACGCCGGCTAGAATTAATATTAATAAAAAGAACTCGCTTAATATATTAAGATAGAAACGTACTATAAGCCTAAGCATTTAAAAGTCCTCTAGTATATTATCTATAGCCTTATCAAATCCGTCCTTATAAGGGTTATATAGTAAACCGCTAATATAAGACATCCGTATATTAAAATTAGTAATACTACCCTATAAGAGCCGCTCTAATCTAAGTTAAAGAATAGTAAATGCCTTAAACCTAATATCCCGTACACGCTAACACATAATTAAATCCTTAGTAATTATATCTATAAGGAACTGGATATTAACCGTAGAAGACTTAATTATATAATTAGATATCGTCCGCTTACTAAACATATTCTTAAACTTGGTATAAAGAGGTTTAGTGTAGCTTATAGTAAGAATACTCTACCTAAATAGAGAGTCTACTCTAAAGGTCAAGTTTCCGTGTAATTAGAGTAACTCCTTTAGCTAAAGATTTAGTAGTTTATTAAGTTAATTAGCTTTAAAAAAGCTATTTAGCTCTCTATAATTATTAATTAGCCTATTTGCAAGTATGGCCCACTAAAGTACTAAATTATACGCCTCCGTTATAATTAACCTCTAGAAGTATATTATTTTAGATATATAGTTATTACTCTTTAATCCGGTAAAGTAAAGGCAAAGGCAGGCAATTACACGCTTTAAAAGGCCGATATCCGCATACTTAATAGCATATTTTAACACTTTATATATTTTAACCACCTATAGATACCGAATATAATTAAAGAACTTTATATTAACAATCTAAGCAGGCTAGCTTGTAGTAGTAGAGTTAGGTACTTATATAATTACAGCACCTGTTATACCGAACGCGTGCTTACGCGTACAGTACACCAACTACGTGTTTACGCGTTCGGTGTACTAACCACCCACTTACACGTCTAGTGCACCCCTGAAGCACTGACTAATTAGGGGGAGGTCGCATTAGTATATAGACCACGTAGTCTGCTTTAATACAAGAGATAGTCACCACCATTCTAAAGAGCATACAATACTATATGTATTTCGTGCCCCGGGATACAACTCACTCGTGCTATTAAGTTAGTACAAACACTAATTAATAAGCGCGCACAGATTAGCAATTACTTAACACCTCCTACCAAGCGATATACAACAGCGACTACCCGTTTAGACTCCTAGTACGACCTACTAAAAGGTTGGAAGTTGGGGATTACGGACCTATTACTAACTCTATATACTTATTCAAGTCTTAGTATGGTTTACCGGAAGTTTATAGACGCGAATATAGACCTTTACGGAACCCCCTACCCTCCTATAAACCACTACGGACCTATTAATCAATTTTACGGACCATTATAAGACCTTACGGAAACCCCCTACCCTTCTATAAACCGTTACGGACATCAACTGCCTTTACGGACCACTACAAGACCTCTTCCACCCACTACGTACTACACTACACTATACAGTATGGCAGACCTAAGGAAGTAAGTCAATAAAGGCTAGGAAAAGTAGAGGTAGGGAGCTAACCTTACGTCTATACCTAACGTTAACAACTATATTAAATTCAAAGTTCTTAAATACGAATATTTTAAGCTTATAAACGTCGACCTATGGGAGCAATACTAGGAAGACTTTGTAGACTTTACAGAAGCTATCTTTAAAGCATATAACCCTACTACTATCCGTAACCTATAGACCCTCTTATATAACCAAGGTGTATGGGTTAAAAGGAATAAACGAGTTACTATTGTATAGTCCTTATACAACACAATACACGAGAAGGACCAAATGGAATAGACTAAAGAGAAAATCCTAGACTAGTTCTAAGAAACTAAGGAACTCTTTACTTCTTCTAAACTTAATATAATCGCTGGCCTTATACCTAACCCACTTAACCAAACTCGTCCTATAAACCCAAGCAGTTTTAGAATTAATTTTATAGGCCAAAGTACACCTAGTACCTAAGTTACGGACCGCAATACCCATGTAACCTAAATTACGGACCACAATACCCCTGTAAACCAAAATACGGACCAAATTACCCCTGTTATCCAAGTTATAGATCCGCAAGCCATATATCCGCAAGCTATATATCTATAAGCCACAGATCTGTAAGTTATAGATCCATAACCTACCCAAGCAAAGACCTATAGCAAGGAGCTAGCTAACCTAGCCAAGCTCTATACCAACAAATCCAAGTACAGCGGTAAAAACAACAACTTTAACTTTAAACTGACTATCTTTATGGACCTCTGCCAGAAGGCTGATATTCCTAAATAGGAATTTAGCCAAGCCTACTCTACTATACTGCGTGGCCTAGCCCTTAACCACTACTACACTAACCTTAAGAGTAACCCCCTTAGTGTTCCCTTTGATAAGCTATGCGAAGCTACACGCAACTACTTTAAAGGACCAGAATATAAGCGTAATATTCTTACCTAATGGAATGCAACCAAGCGACGGACCGTAATTGACAAGAACACTAAAAAATCGACTATAGAGTGCCTGTAAATTCTTATTAAAGACCTCTGGCACCTATAGCACGGCCTTAACGCCAAGCTTTAAATAGATGACTTCCTGCATAACAAACTTATTACGGCTTGCCAGGAAGTAGAGCCCTATAAGTACACCTATTATAAGCCTACAGACACCTTAGCTGGCCTTATTAATAACCTACGCTCCTCTATTATAATATACAAAGTCTTAAACCTACTAGGCAGCACTTAAGCCTTTATTACGGATATTTAATATCCGCAAATAGACTTAGACGTCTACTTTACGGACTACCGCTACTGCTAGCAGCACCTGTACCGACTAAGTCCTACCTATAACCCCCGCAGCAACCCCCATACGAAAACATACCCCCGCAGACAAACTAGCCAGAAGTGCTTTGTGTGCGGTAAGGAAGGATGTTGGTCTATAAGGTATACCTAGGAAGAATATAATAAGTCTAGGAAGAGACTTAATAGCTATATTAACCAGTTTATTTTGGAATACAAAGGAGAGGAAGCAGAAGAGCCCCCTAATAAGTTAATAGAAGCCCTTATAATTAACTTTAACTTAGACGCTTAGGAATAAGAGACCTCAGAGATATTCCTAACCACTTTTAGACCTTTTACAGACAGCCAAGCCTTTAATATTACAACCATATTAGCCGACCGCTCCTTTACACACTTAATTGCACCTGAAAACTGGCCCATAAGCACACCTGTTGGACCCGTTACGGACATTATGGACCGCAAACAGAACCCATTTGCATATATTACCACAGAACGCTATACCCCTAAGGAATTCTACGGTGTTATAATCGACATAGGTACCTCTAAGAAGTCTACCATAGGCTACGGACAATACCTTGTATATAAGACCACCACAGATGATAATACGGACATTGATATTATATATACTGGGGCCGTAAACGTCTAATTTGGCATTGGTTTAACCGTATTAATTAAATTAGTTAAAGTTAAGACCCTAATTAGCCCAGTTAACTTCCATATAGTAAAAGCGGATACCCCTTTCCTACTCTGCCTTGCGGACATGGATAAGTTACAGGTCTACTATAACAACGTTATAGACACCTTAATTGGCCCTATAACTGCCCTAGGAAGCAAGCATGTTACCCTACCAATTATATAATAATTTGGACACCTGTTCCTTATATAGGGAGAGACCCTATGGACCTACATTTAGGAATCTTTTAACCATAACCCATACTACCTTACTAGTACCGAAATCCACCGCCTATACCGCCGTTTCGGCCACCTGTCAGCTGAAAAGCTATATAGAGTCCTTAAACGCTCTAGACACAACAATGTTAATAGGAAGGCAATCAACCACCTAACTAAATACTGCTCCTTTTACTAGAAATACGGACGTTCCCTAGGCCGATTTAAGTTTACCCTTTATAAGGACCTTAACTTCAACCACTCAGTATACGTAGATATTATGTACATTAACGGCAGCCCAGTATTATATATAATTAACAAGGCAACCCGCTATTAAGCTGCCCGTTAGTTACAAAATATATCCATAAAATACACTTAGGACATTTTACGGACCTACTAGATTAACACATACGTTAGACCCCCTAAGTATATCACCCACGACGTTGGTAGAAACTTTATCAGTAAAGAATTCCAACAGTATACTACGGCTATGGCTATTTCAATAAAAGCCGTTTTAGTTAAGGCGTACTGGTCTATTAGGCTTATTAAGCGAGCTTACCTAGCTCTATAGAGAGCTTATTAGATTATTATAAATAAGTGCAAGGATATTTAAAAGGAACTAGCTTTACAGATGGCTGTAAAAGCCGTTAACGACACCGCTGGCCCTAACGGACTAGTACCTACCCTCTTAGTTTACAGAGCCTACCTAAAGATAAGTAACCTAGGCCCTCCTACCCCGTCCATTATAGAACGAGCAGCTGCAATACAAAAGGTAATGGCCGAAATAGTTAAATTACGGGCCAAACAAACTGTTAATAACGCCCTATACCACCGCAACGGACCTAATATGACCTTAGTATATGACCTCCCACTTAACTCTAAAGTCCTTATATGGCGTAAAAGCGGTAGCTGGAATAGACCTTATCGTCTACTAGCCATAGAAAACAAGACGTGCTACGTATAGCTCCCTAGCGGGCCAACTAGCTTTAGAAGCACGTCTGTAAAACCCTACTTTCGGCCTAAAAACACCCATAACGTTAAGCCAGATAAACTAGAAGCAACCGCCAAACTAGATAAACTAGAAGCGACTGCCAAATTAAACAAACTAGAAGCACCCTTACCTACCCTAGAAGTCCCCTAGAAACCCACTGAACCTACTAAACCTACTATAAAGCATAGTTAAGGACGCCCCTAAAAGCACCCCATAAATAAGAACCCTATAATAGAGAATCACCTAACCTCCGTAGGAATAACCGCAAGGCAATCTCCGCCTGCGGATATATTAGTTCTAGTACAGGAAACCCCATTTACGGACTCATGACGTAAAGAGATTAACGGACTACTTAAAAAGGGTGTCTTTATGGTTATAACAGAGAGAGACGTTCCGTAAGGCGTCTGTATATTTAACTCACGCTTTATTAACAAGATTAAGCACCCTAGTACTAATAAAGCCTTTAAAAAATTAAGGCTCGTTATACAAGCTTATAATAACCAGGAAAAGAACCTAGTCCTTACGCAATTGCCTACAATTTAACGGGTCAGTTAACGGATTATACTCGCACTTATACCTAGACTACAGCAAACCAAATCTATAGCCCTTTACTTACGGGACATCTTACAAGCCTATATGCAGTCTAATACCTACCTAAGTAGGGACATCTTTATATAGCTACCCCTTAAGCTTAACCTATAACTAGGAACAATTTTACGGGTTATAAAACCTCTTTACGGAGTACCGGAAGCTAGAAACCATTGGTTTAAGATATACTACCAGCATCACGTTAGTAAGCTTAAAATAGAATAGTTAACCTATAACCCCTACCTTCTATACAGCCCATTAAACGGCCTTAGTATTGTTGGACTCTAAATAGATAATACCCTATTCCTAGCAGACCAGACCTTTATGGACGCTAAAGAAACTAAACTATAAAAGGCCAAGTTCTCGGCAAAGCTGTAAGAGTAGTTAACTGAGCAGAATCTGATTAAGTTTAATAGAGGCCTAATTATATAAAAGGGCAACCTAATTAAGCTAACTTAGAAACGCTAAGCTTAAAACCTAAAGCCCGTTATAGCAAAGCCTACGGACCTCACCAGCTCCCGCGGAGAGACCCGCAAGACTATAAATATAAAGGACCAATACGTTATACAGCGTGTAAGAGGCGCCTATATTGCCATAGTCTGTCAGCCCAAATCTGCCTATAATTTATCCTTTGCGGCCCAGGCAGTAGATCCACAAGAAGAAAATATTAAGCAGCTTAATAAGCGCATTCAATGGCAAATTAATAATATAGTAAGGGGACTTACTTTTATACCACTAGACCTAAGTTCCCTTAGCTTACTGGCATTTACGGACGCCTTCTTTGCCAATAATAGGGACCTATTATCGTAAATCGGCTTTGTAATCATACTTACAGACTATAATTAGGACGTAAATATCCTGCACTAGTCCTTAATTAAATGTAAACGGGTAACCTGTAGTGTACTAACTTCTGAACTATATGCACTAGCTTATAGCTTTGATATAGCAGCTGCAATTAAATTAATAGTCTAGAAGATTCTATAACTAAAGCAGTTACCCCTGGTTTTATATACCGATTTAAAGTCCCTCTACGACTGCCTAGTTAAACTAGGTACGACACAAGAGAAGAGGCTTATGGTTAACCTAATATGCTTACATTAGGCCTACAAACGACGTGAAATCACGGAGGTTAAATAGATCAGCAGCGAAGACAACCCAGTGGACGCTATAACTAAGGCAAAGCCGTGTTAAGCTCTAAAAACCCTAATTAACACAAATAAGCTCAATCTAAAGGTTATAGAATGGGTGGAACGTGACTAATAGAGCACTTACGGTTTATTTGCGGCCCGTCAGAAGGCTATACGGTTCCTTTACGGCCCGTTAGAAGGCTGTACAGTTTACTTTACGGACCTTAAGTAGGACTTACGGCCAGCTCAAAGTACCGTCTGGAAGGCAGCCTAGAAGGCACCTTAAGAGGGATTTCCTATGTATTTCTTTTATATTTTACGGTTCTATTAAAACAATTACAGAGGCTGTATATAGGTGGTTTCATTTTTCAAGTACCGCCAGTGTATAATTACAGCACCTGTTGTACCGAACGCGTGCTTACGCGTACGGTACACCAACTACGCGTTTACGCGTTCGGTGCACTAACCACCCGCTTACGCGTCTAGTGCACCCCTGAAGCACTAACTAATCAGGGGGAGGTTGTATCAGTATATAGACCACGTAGTCTGCTTTAATATAAGAGACAGTCACCACCATCCCAAAGAGCATATTATACTATATGTATTTCGTGCCCCGGGATACGACTCACTCGTGCTATTAAGTTAGTACAAACACTCTTTTATTAAAGGGCTGTATATAAAAGAACCTAATAGAATAAGGATAGGGTATTAATATAACTTAGATATAACATACTTAAAGTAAGCCCTAGTCCTAACTATCGCTGGATTTATTATTAAAGTTCTTTAATAAACTGTATTAAAACATTTAACGGAGGCGCTGGAGGATGCGTATATTTACTATAAAAAGTTAAAATAATATATAGGCAATCCTTAATATTATCTGGCTATATATAGTTAAACTCTATATTATAAGGGGCTAGTACCCATTTTCCAGGTCCTTAGGCGTAGTTACAGCCTAGGTATATTAAGGTTGTGTTATAGTTATATACGTATTATAATAACTTACCGTAATTATTTAATCTTTCCTTTTTATGCTTTACCGCTATATAGGTTTCTAGGGTGCCCTAATAGCCTTAGTTAAATAATGTTAGCGACTTAGTCAATCGAGGCACGAGCACGGCAAGGGGGACGCGCAAGCCTATATAATTGGTAGTCTATAAATAAGGATCCAAAGCTAGAGAAAGAAAAGGAGAAAAAGGGCAGTGTCGCTTAAAGTCTTATACAATCCTTAAGTCACATAAGCTCACGTGACTCTATGTCTACGATAACGTCTACCATAATCTACCGTTTTCCACTAGCGCCGTAACATTACCCCCCCTCCAAAAAAGCCTGCCCTTAGGCTTTGTATATCCGTATTATATCCATAGGGTGTTCTTATCTATATGCTTAACAGGTAGCTTATTATCTTCGCTATACTAGTAGTTTATCTACTTATCTAGATACTTTAGGGGTCCTGGCTTGTTAGGGTATTAGTTATAGAACTCTTTAAGCTTTTAGGGGCAACCTATAAAGTTCCAAGCAGGGTACCAGGTTGGGTCTAGATTATAACCTTTCTATTAGATATAGTATTTTAGCGTTCCTTATACTAGTTTACAAGCTAGTATTTTATTAACTTCCTATTTATTATTGCTATTAACTTAAATCGGTAGTGGAGGCTTATTCTTTTATCCAGGTAGTGGGTTATTTATAGCTTTCTATAGCTTATCTAGTAAGAAAATAGGGTGGACTTTAATTAAGTCTAGGAGTTTAACCTTATATAAGTTGCCTTTTTTATTAAGGATCTTATATAGTCCTACTATTTTATAGTCTAGCTTATAGCTAGGCCGTTCTGTCTTTTAGTTCTTTATTATAACCTAGACCTTATCGCCTATAGTAAAGTTAGGCTCACGCCTATACTTATTTGCCTGCTATTCTATTAATTTCTAGGCCTTCTCTAGGTTTTTATAGGCTACCGCCTATGCTTCTTCTAAGCGTCTAGCATACTGCTGTGCTTCCTTATAAGATAGTTTTTCGCATATAGTTTATAGTCCTTCCAGTCTCTCCCAGTTAAAGCTTATATAGGGTAAGTATCCCATTTCTAGCTAAATAGGTGCAAACCCTATAGAGTTATAGGGTAGGGTTGCCTGGGTATAGTTTATTATAGGTAGTAGTTTGCCCTAGTTATTTTAAAAGTAGTTAATAAAGGGCCAGAGTCTTTAGTTTAAGTATTAATTCATAATCTCCATCTAACTATCTGTCTAGGGGTAGTATGCTATAGAGAGCTTTAGTCTAATACCTAGGATCTAGGTAAACTTATTTTAGAAGGCTAATATAAACTATAGCCTATAGTTAGATACAATAGTATCTAGTGGTCTGTAAATTTGGTAGATATAGTAGATATATAGTTAGGCCGCCTTATTAGCATTAATATTCTTATAACAGGGGATTAAGAACGGGCGCTTGCCAAAGCGGTTAACTAGAATTATAACTATATTATATCCGTCGCGGTCTATAGGTAACTTATAGAAGTCTATAGAAATATACTACTAGGGGCGTTCTGGTATTGGGAGTGGCTTTAATAGCCCTAGGGTCTTACCTTATAAAATTATAAACCTATAGCAGTTGTTACAGTTCTGTATATAGCGGTTAATATCTATAACTATTCTGGGCTAGTAGTAGCGGTTGCTAATAATCCTATAAGTTTTATTTTTTCTAGGGGAGGCTGTAAAGACCTAGGCATATGCTTTGGTAATAAGCTAAGTCTATAGGTTCTGTTCCTTTGCTACTACTAGCCATTCCTAATACTTAAGTAATCCATTTTTAAGGGACTATAGGCTGATAATGTTCTTTACCTTTTTACAGTATTCCTATAAGGAAGAGGCTGTACGGTTTACCTGTAGCAATTTATTAATAAAGTTAAATTCTAAGAAGTTAATAGGATATATCTTGGCACCTAAGGAGTCTATGCTTAGTTCTGCCTATATCTGGGGGTTAAGGTGCTCTAGTTATAGTAGTGTCTAGGTCTATAATAAGATCTTCGCAGCCACCTAGTTATCTAGGTCCTATTTACGCCTTATAAGAGCATCCGCACGGTTTATAGCGCCTAGTCTATATATAATTAAGAAGTTAAACTAAAATAGGATATCTACCTAGTATACCTACTAGGCCATAAGGGCCTTAGTTATTATAAAGTATTCTAGGGCCTTATAATCCGAAACTACCTTAATAGGCTTAGGGGTCCCCTCTAGCTATACACACTAGTGCTAAAAGCTAGAGATAATAGCCAGTATTTCTTTATTATAGATATAGTAGTTTAGCTTAGTATCTATTATAGTTTTTAAATAGTATATAATAGGGTACTATTCTCTGTCTAGTTACTTCTAGGAGAAAACACCGGCTATTATATTATTTAAGGCATTAGTTTCCAGTATTAAGGGCCATTCTAGGTTAAAGTGGGTAAGTAGGGGAGCCAATACCAGCCGTTTTTTAAGCTTATTAAAGGCCTGCATATATCTAGCGTTAAAGTAGAATGGCTGGTCTTTCCTAGTAAGGCAGTTAAGAGGCCGGGCGATTTTACTATCCCTTAGACCGGCCGCGTCCTCCCAAAAGCACAGATCAACCTTAAGCGAGTGCGATTTGACTAATTAGATTGCTAAAATCCTTAACACTAACGCTATGCACCTTAGTACGCGCACAGTCCACTAGCTTATGGGAGGACGCGGCCGGTCGAAGGGATAGTTCTTAATAAAGTATTAGTAGAAGTTATAGAAACCTAAAAATAATTGCACCCCCTTTATAGTCTATAGGGGTGTCCACTAGTTAATTATAGCCGTTTTTTCCGGGTCTGCCTTAATTCTATTTATACTAATAATAAACCCTAGGTATTTAGTGCACTTAATACTAAATTTTAACTTTCTAATATTGGCCTGGAGACTAGCTTCGCGGAGCCATTATAGAACTTTATAGACATGCTCTTTATATTCTAGTTTATTCTTAAAGTAAATTATAATATTATCTAGGTAGGCTGTGTAGAAGTTATTAAGGTAGTTAAAGAGTACGTTATTTATATACTGTTAGTATATAGCCGGTCCGTTAGTCAGTCTAAAAGGTAGTACTTTGCATTTATATAATCTATAGCGGGTTTAAAATATAGTAAGATCTTTAGATTTAGGGTCTATCCTAATCTAGTAAAAGGCCTAGCGGATATTAAGCTTTATAAAAATCTTAGCCTTATTTATACAGGCTAGTGTTTCTTTAAGTAAGGGTAGCGGATATTAGTCTTTATAGGTTATATAATTTAGTTTATAGTAGTTAATGTAGAAACGGAGTCCACTGTTAGGCTTTTTTGTAAAGAAAATAGGTATAGTAAAGGGGACTTAGCTAGGCTTAATAAGCCCTTATTAAGGTTATTAATAAGGTACTACTTAGTGGCCTATAGTTTATTGGTAGATTACTAGTGGAGGGGGCTATAGCTAAGGGTGTTTTCTTTATTTAGCTTAATCTTAATCTTATAGTTATACAATTAGTAAGGCAGGAGTATATTAGATACTACCTTAGAGAATACGTTCTTGAATTCCTAGTATTAGTAAAGTAGTTTTTATTCTACTAGCTCCTTATCTATAAGCTTACTTTCCCTACTAAGCTAGTTATAGGCTAGAGCTTCCTTATCTTTAATAATTTAATTAATTTTGTATAAACTAGTTATAAAGGTAACGGTATTAGGCTATATTAAGTTCTAGTAGAATCCTATGGCGCTAATATAGTAGATATTAACTGGTGGGAGGCCTATAGGTTTCTTTACAGACATTCTATAGACCGTATTCTGCGGCTAAGGGTTTATAACCCTCTTTAGCTCCTATTCCATTTTCTGTAAGTTATCTTTCTGGTCTATACATTTAGTACAGTGTCTAATATTACTTGCTGTTCTTTGTAGCTATATAGGGCCTAAGCCAGCTGGCTTATTACTAACTTCCTAGGTTTTTAGTATTGGCGGCGTGATATTGGTAGTCTGGGGGCGGTGTAGTATACGGACCTGTTACGGATTAAGCTGTATATCTTTCTTAAAGGCCTAGTCTCTACGCATAGCATCGGCCTAGTAAATGGTGTCTACCTATAGCCGCATGAGGTTTTCTATTGTAATGCTGATTTCTTTTATAAAGGAAGGGGTTAGGGGTAGGGTTTTAGGCTAAATAAGCCGTCTGCTCTGTATATTAAGCTATAAGCCTAAATAGGCTAGCCATTTTCCTTCTAAAATTATATTGTGGCTTCCTAGGTCTGTAATAAGCAAGGGGATATTATACTGCCTTTGTCTATTAATACAGAGGTAAATCCGCAAGATTGTTATAATAGGTAGCCCTATCCATCCATTATACCCGCGAATAAGAATTGGTTTGTGTAGTTCTTTAAGGGGTATATTTAGAAAATTAGCCAAATTTACAGCATACTGGGTGTCTATTAAGGCGAAGGCATTTGCTCTAGAGTTAGCTAAAGTAGAGGTTAAAACTTAATATTTATTGCGGAATAAAGTATAAGGGATAGTGCAGCTTCTTCTACTAACTAGCCAACCCAGATTAATATGTGATATATTAATCCCTTTTAACCCTAAAGAGGAGTTTTCTTCTAGGGTTTCTCTTTTTCTAACTCTGTGCTATTCTCCTGGATTAATAGAACCTTACCCATTTTTATATTTATCAGGCAATTCTTTATAATATGGCCCTTCTAGCTGTAAGTAAAGCAAGCTCCCTAATTACTAAGGGCCTATATATAGGGGTTGCTATATATAGGCCAAGCATTTGCTAAACTTATAGCAGGACTAGCTGTATAACTAGCTGCTAAATTAGCGGCGGGCTATATAGCCGGTGCTATAGGGGTTGCAGATCTTACTAGGGCGCTGCGGCCTATTTTAGTAGTACTTATATTCTGGTTAGTAGAGCTTCTAGTCTTATACCGCTTAGTATATGCCTTAATTTAATGGAGGCCCTAGTTAATAGCTAGGCATTAGTCTATAAGTTCCTTAAGCGTCTATACAGTAGTATAAACTGGTAGTATAGCGTGCTATAGGTCTAGGGTAAGCTTGTTAAAGAGGTCTAGCATTAGATCTTTCTAGGGGATTTGAGCCTATCCGGCTAAGTATAAAAAGTAGGTCTAAAAGGCCAAGAAGGTCTCTGTTGTTTTTATATTTAGGCTTTTATAATTAAGCTAGGCGTTTTATACTTTCAAGGGGTCCTTATAAATGGAAGATAGGTAGCTAATTATCTCTTTTTTAGAGAGGAAGGGGTCTACTAAGTCCTAGGCGTATCGCAGACGTAGGTATATCTATGCGTTACCGCTAGTGCAGCCAAAAATGTATACTATTTTAGCTTAGGCATTAGAAAAGTGGTTTATATTAACTTTAAGCTTATTTTATAGTTAAAGCTTCTAGTTATTAAATATAGGGTCAGTTCCATCTATAAATAATAGGGGGTCTATAATCTTTGCAGATTGTAATAATGCTAATGCTGTATATTAGGCTAGGGCCTTAAGGACTATAGCAAGCCTCTAGGTGTCTAATAATTTATTACCAGGTATAGGGGTGTCTCTAGTTTTAAGTAGCTCTTAAAGCTGTTTAATTTTAGTATTAGCTACTATAAGCTCTTTCTAGGGGGTTAAGACGGCGACTATTTTACTATTAGAGGTATTTGTGGGTTCTATAGCGGCTTTACTAGCTACTATATTTCTTAGCATAGTGGTAGGGGTATTAGGTAATTTTTAGTGTTTATTTATTTTTTAGGGTTCTGGTCTATATATGTCCTATTCTTTAGGTTTTGCGTTCTATTTATATTCTTTTAGTTTTAGTAATATCCTTAGGGTCCTATTCTGTTTCCTTGTTCTATTTATAGTTTTATAGATATATTTAAATTCCTTTTTAAGAAGAGAGAGTGGTAACAAGCTTTAGATAATATTAGCGACTTAGTTAATTAAGGCATAAGTACGGCAAGAGGGACGCGTAAGCCTATATAATTGGTAGTCTAGAAACAAGGATCCAAATCTAGAGAAAGGAAAGGAGAAGAAGGGCAGCGTTGCTTAAAGTCTTATACAATCCTTGAGTTACGTAAGCTTATGTAACTCTGTGTCTACCATAACATCTACTATAATCCACCGTTTTCCACCAGCGCCGTAACAAATAAATCTCTTAAATATTTTAATAAGTATCTTAAAACTAAAGAAAGGGACTTTTAGTAGTATTTTTTGTGATTTTATATTCAACTTCCCTTAGTATAGTATATACTTACTATAGGTCTATCTATAAGTAACTAGTTATAGCTTAGTTATAGTTATAATATATTTAGGATATATTAGACACTAACCATGTACTTTATAATATAAAGGTATAGCTTATAACTAGCACTCTACTCTATATAAGCAATCTAGTGCTAAAATATATAATAAATACTATTATAAAGCCTATATACGTTAATAAGAATAGATAATATAAATAAGTATCTTATATATTTACGTCTCTTCGTTTAAGATTATTTTAATTTAATTCTATTAAATTACTAAGAAAATGTATAAGAGTATATAATGTTTATATTATAACTTAAACATAGTAATATAATATTATAGATATATTATACCTTTTCTTATAATTTACGTATTCTTTCCTAGTCTTCCTCTGTAATTTACTTATAGTAAAAGTTTTATAGCTAAGGGTCTAAGTATTCGCAGCAAAATATGCCTATATAGGGTATCTATCTCTTAAAGCACTTTTAGAGGCTAAGAAGAGGGCATATTATACTTATCTTATTCTTTAATATACACAAGTATTATATCTATCTAGGATATAGTCTCTTATATTTTTATATATTTTAGTAATATTTTTATTATTTAGCTATAAACTAGATAAATTTATTATATATTTAATCCCGTGCTTAAAAGATATAGGATATTTTAGTATCTCTTAACTAAATATAAGTCTTTTTACTATAAGCGATCTAGTTTATATAATTAATATTAAGCCTAGCTATATTATAGAAATAATTAGTTTATATATTATATATAGCTCGCGTTATAGAATTCTACTTACTACTAGTATTAAAGAAGAGGCATTAGCAGATCGTTATAATATAGGTATTTAGGATTATATATCCTCGTAATACTCCTAATATAAGCCAGATATATCCTAATTACTATCTTTAATATTTATATATATGCGTTCCTCCTATACCTGTTACCCTTTATAAAAAAAGTTATCCTATAATTGTTTTAAGTCTTTAATTAAGGACTAAGTTACTTATATTAGTAGTAGTATAGAAGAACTACCTAAGATAGGTAAGTGCGTAAGGGTGCCTAGATTATATCTTAGATATATTATTAATCTATCCTAGATATATCTCTGCGCACTTTAGGGTAGTTATATATTATTAGCCATTTCTAATACTAAGATTGCATAATCTTAGATATACTAAAAATAGGATATAGTTGTAATATTATATAATTAAGTGTAGCTTTAATGGCGATAATTTTAAAGAATTTTGTGTTAAAAGCTTATTAAGTGTGCGCGCACGGTGCTAAAGTTCATCTAGTATAAGATTTTGCGACGTTGGCGTATTTCAACACTCCCGGAGTTTTCGGCAACATTGGCCGAGCTTCAGACTCCTGTAACACCTCTGGCTCAGCCGGCAGCACCATTAAAAGACCGCTTAAGAAAACCAAGCGCAAAGGTTATTAAGGCCCAACAGTCGCTAAGAACTAGGACAACAACAACCGTGCCACGACCGGCGCAGGACAAACTACCCCCATTCCCCGCTTCCAGCGTCTCCGTCTCACCCGAACGCGAGAGAAGAAACACCAACCTTAAGGGAGTTACAGCGCTCATTGCGAACCTAAAAGAGACCATAGCACAGCAAAACAACGTCATCACGAACTAGAGCAGCATCATCGAGAGCGTCAGAGCTGACCTCACAGAGATCAAATCAGAACAGCGAAGCCTCAAGACCCAAAATGCCGAACTCCAAGAGGTCATTCACTCCCTCCGAACACAGCTCAACACCCTTTCAGCGTCTCCCAAGCTTAACAATATTGCCTGAGTCTCCAACATACGGTCTTTGACATCTAGAGCTTTTAAAGTACCCTTTACTCCTCTACTAGCATTTACCCTGATTTTAGGACGTAGTGGAGAATAGGACCGTTGTGAGAGGGAAGGGAATGAGTTGCTATTTTCCGACATTATTGCCGAGGACGATGGAACCGGCGTCCAGAAGACAGGGTACGAGACAGGCGCCTGGTGTTGCGACGAAGGAGCTCATAAGCAAGGGAATGATAGTCAATTTATGGCTGCCGCTGTCCTTTGAGCTGCGGCCAGCCATGACCTCGGCCAATATAACTTTAGAAGCAGACGGCATGCTAATTATGCTGTTGAAGGTTTATCGTAATGCATGCCAAGACGCTATGTGCTTGAAACGATTTCGTGGACTTGAAGTTCATGTACTCACATAAGGGACTGCTATTCTACAGCGCGACTTTAAATCCTACCCGACACCCACAATACACGCTCACGACAGGCTTAATCACCACTATTGGTTCCTACCAAGCAATTCTCGACATCCAGCCACTGGGGTTTCTCCTCACCGCCCATTTCCGTGCTTCATCCAGCAATAACACTCCGAGCCCAAAAGCCATGGGCAGAAACCAGTGCTCTACCGGCACAACTGCGGTGCCTAGGACAGTCTGGAACTTCGGGACATAGAGGAAAAAGACCGCAATAAGAAGAGCAAAGATAATGGCGGGAAACAGATAAAAATTCCTTGTTGCACGTCGGAAGAGGGGTGGATGTTGCAGCAGTGAAAGGCGGCGGGTGCGGACGGCCATGAGATTGAACCATTGCCTGGCGGAAGCTATCAGTTTACAAGCGTCCGAAAGACAATATCTAGGGTTGGTTTCGCTACTCACATAACAACTAGATTGATGAAGTAGATCGAGGATGCCTGGTTCAGGATCGCCGTGTAGCGCTCCGATGATACACCCTCGGGAAATGATCCGAAGCCGAACCACAGCGTGCTAAATGGAACGCCCTTCCGTTGGGCGAACCAATAGCTCATTGCGAACGAGCTTACAGCTTCGAGAACGCCGATGAATCCGTAAGAGTGTAAGATGAGTTTCCAGTTGACGAGATGGTCCTTTCTCAGGTTACGTGGCCTTTGTAGTAAGACATCTGCTTCTGGTTTCTCGTACGCAATGGCGGTGGCAGCGGCGCAGTCGGTGAAGCAGCAGATGATGATCATGAGGAAAGAGGAGAGTATCTGCGGAAGCCCAAAGAGGACGTTTGTCATGACCGGCCAGAATTCAGAGAATGAACCAGCGGGCAAGAGGTAGCATATCGTTTTCTTGAGGTTGTCTGAAGCTGGTTAAAATAACTTAATTCTTTCACGCTGGTTGGGCAAAACATGGGAGCTCACCGAATACTACTCGGCCGTATTTAACTGCCTCGATTATAGCTGAAAAGGAATCAAGAAGCACCATGTCGGCGGCTTCAATAGCAATGTCGGAGCCGGTGCCCATTGCAATACCGATATCGGCGGCTTTGAGAGACGGAGCGTCATTCACACCGTCACCAGTCACTAGGAGAGATCAGCATATCTCCGTACTGTTCGATATAAGTTATCATCACTTACTCCCCACAGTCTCGTTACGGGCCTGGAGTTCTTTAACAATGCGAAGCTTTTGTTCTGGGGTGGTTCTAGCAAAAACGATCTCATCGTATCTGCACAGACTGTCCCATTGATCATCGTCCAAGCCCATCATGTCTGAGCCGCTCAGTACTATTGACCGTGTGGATAGCGAATTGGTTATGCAAGACTTGTCGGTAAGATAATCAAAGTCAGTAGAGAGTTGAGGTGAGCGTGGCCTCGAAAGAGCAGACACATCTTCTATGTGTTTAGGTGATTGAGTGATGATACCACAATCGGCAGCAATAGCTTGTGCGGTAAGCTTAAAGTCGCCTGTAACCATGTGGACCTTGATACCGGCACCTCGGAGCGTCCGGACGACATCGGGAGTCTCTTCTCTGGGAGGGTCAACAATGCCTACAAGACCGATGAGCTGTAGGTTTGCAGCGGCTTGTTCCATAATCTCATTCTCAAACTCCCGGGACTGAGTATATGTAGAAGCCTCTTCCTGAAGATCCTTCCGAGCTAGCAAAATTACCCGCTTTGCTTCTCTGGACCAAGTGTCCTTGATCTCCTCAATAAATTTGCGATGTTCGGTTGTCAGGCTTTGTAAAATCCCCTCACTAGAAAGGAAATGAGTACATCGCGGAAGGAGAATGTCAGGCGCTCCTTTAATGGTCAATATCATCTTCTCCAAAGGCAGGTCTTTAGTCTCAAACGCTTCTCCGACACCAGCCGGATTGACTGGTTGAATGACGTGGATCATAAATTTGTTCTTGCTGTTGAACGCAACGCGGTAAATTGTCTTCCATCGCGCTCGCATCTCTGAAACAGAGCTCAGGCTTTCGGCAAAACGAAGAACGGCTTGATCGGTGGCATCCCCAAAGATCTTCCGTTTTTCCAGAGGTAGATGCGCAGTCGATGCGTCAAATTCTCCGGAGTTGCAGAGGCCACCCGCAAGGGCAAGTTGTGAAAGACCGATTACTGGACGTTCCGGGATTGGAGAGGCTCGGCTTAGCTGGATGATTCCTGCTGCAGCGGTGGCAGTCATCGAATCTCGGCCAACCAAGCAGGTCGTGATCGCCATTTGATTCTGCTCATGAGTCAACATACGCCTACAGAAACCCCCTACAACAGGACCTACCTTGGTCAATGTTCCAGTTTTATCAAAGCAAATGACGCTGACAGATCCTAGGGTTTCAACTGTCTTCAAGGACTTGCATAGGATTTTATTCCGCTTCATGATATTAGCAGTAATTGTCAGACTAATTAACCCATAAGCTCATTTCGTAGCTGGTAAAGTGCGGGCAAAATTGACCCACCTTGAGGTTACAGCAATGGGAAGTCCTTCGGGAATAAACGCAACGGCAACGCTGACGCAGTCAACGATAAGGACTGGTACGCTGATCCAGTCTGGGTGATCCCTTCGCAACCAAGCAGCCCTTGAGACCGCGTAAGTGACTTCACATATCTAAAGCACCAGGTTCTGAGGCATACCAGATTATGATGACGACAACAATCATGATGATCATTATACTAACTATAGTAGCAACAAAGTAGTATATCTCTTTTTCAAGGTTTGTTAGACCTGTTTTGGGAGTGCTCGTCAGCTTTGCAAGCTGTGAGCAAATTGAACATTAGCATAGGGGGTAATAACCGCAGGAAAATGCGCTGACAAAGGTTGACTTACTTGACCGAAAACTGATCGGTTGCCAGTAGCGATGACAACACCAAGAATATCCCCTGAAATGCAGTGAGTGCCGGCCATCCCAATACACGCAGTCTCGAGGAAATTATCATCCGTCGAATCGACTGAGCCTCGAATAGGAAGGGTTTCTCCTGCGAATTGTAGTTAAATATTAAATTACTAGCTTAGTCGGGACGCCATTACCAGTCAGAACCGAGCGATCCAACTTAGCATCTGCGGAAACCTGCACGAATCGAACATCTGCCGGCAATTTATCGCCCATTTTGATGCGCACTATATCCCCAGGAACGATCTCTGAACCGAGGATGTGCCGTTGGTCACCGTCTCGGAATACGATGCACTCGTCGGGTAGCAAGTTCGTTATCGAAGCCATGACACGAGAGCTAGACCAGTCTACGATATTTGAGTGTGAGACGCATCAGCAGCCCAGGGTATCTTACCTTGGAAGAGGGAAAATAACGCCTGAATCACAAAAACAATAGCCAGCACGATTGCTAGGGCAAGATTTGCTATGGCCGGGGGTTGTCCAAGAGGCTTCCACGCAATGAATACGAGAATAGATGCGATGAGCAAGACCGAGCCAAAGCCGCCAAACAAATATCTAATGGTCTTAACAAACCAACGAGAAGGAGGAGCTGATAGGGCATTTTGCCCGTACTCTTTGAGCCGTCGGGAAGCTTGCTCGTTCGATAAACCTTGCGTAGGGGACGTAGAGAGACGGCGATAGATTTCATCAACGGAGATTTTGTGCCAATCCAAACCCGCAAATTCTGAAAGAGTAGTCTAATGAGCCACTATTCAACAAGAAATCTGGGGATGTTGCATACCAACTGCGCTTTTGTCGGACTTGCGTTCTTCCTTGAGGTCTCTGGCCTTGTTTTCCTCAACGTTGAAAGAGCTAAACGGGTTCTCAGCTAAGCGTTATGGAAGGCGAATTCTTGAAGCTCACAGAGTCCGAAATTGTACTGGTAGAACCACGCTGGGGTCCGCAGTTCGTTGCCTCGATACAGAGCGGATTGACATAGAACCTTGAGAGCCCCGCCGAGCTCTGTCTCGATGAGGACTGCGTTCAACGTCGTAGGCATAATGGATTCGTCCAACGCTCTTTGTAATCTCGAGGTCGGGCTCTGGCTCAGGCTTTTGCCCCGGCTTTTGTGCCATGATAGTCGCAAATAGGCCTTGAAGTGCAGAAATCAAAGGCAGGATCGGTTACCTGAGAACGAGAGGGCTTTGCGATGTGGACTGTGTGGTGGTCCCAGCAAAGCGACAAAACCTACGCTCTTACGAAAGTGGGCGACGATTAATTATACTGAGAATGACATGGCTTGCAACGTGACGCGCGATTTTTGGGACAGCAGCAAGAATTAAGTTAGAATTGAGGCCGTGCAGAGCCGTTAGCTTTCCCTAGAGATGATGGATAAGCATCTATTGACCCGAAGATTGCAGCAAATCAGATTGAAGTCGAGTCTATTGATCTGCATGGATGGTACCAGAGAAGTTAGAGAGCCGTAAAGTGTCACACGCAGCATGCTGCGCCCACGTTGCGCGATTTTCTGTCTCTACCAAACTACGGGCTAGGACTAAACAAGAGCAGAGTAGTGGCGACTGGCCGCGATAAGATCACCGGATGTAAATGAAACTCAAGCATGCAAAGCAGATGCCTGCAGACACAGGAATCGCTCGAGGATTAGCGCGCGATAGTCTGCAACTTGTACGAGCCGTCGTGGGGTGAGGGAGGGAATGCGAAGATCTGAAGCCGGGAAAAGCAAAAAAAGCCACAGGAAGCGCGCACGGTGTGATAAGCGTGACCAAGATTTATCGATCACAGTACATACCCCGTATCGTATCAAAGTATCATTGACCCGAGTTTACGAGTGGTCTATTACTTTCGGGTCCTGGGTTTCAAACTTAGCCAAGCCTGCTTCTGATTGGTTGGAAAAAAAACTTGCGCGTGGTAAGTTGTGGGAGAATCCACGTGACGAACGTTAAAATATTATAAACATTAAAATATCCTAGTATTGCGCCTTCCTTTTTGTTAACACCTCTATTAATACCGCTATATATTATAAATATGGCAGATCCTACTGTAATTAAGTGTAGTAAGTGCTATATCTATAAGCCCCGCCTTAACTTTGTTAAAGACGGCCCTTTTAAAAAGATTTTAAAGCTGTACTAGTTATGTCGGTTAAAGGCGCGTTTTCCTTATATATTACTTCTACTTCTGCTTACTTTTCTAGGCTTCTAAATATAATTTAAATAAGCGGAGAGCTCTTATAGAGTTTGGTCTTACTACTAAGAATTATCCTATAAGGCGCTAGCGAACTACTCTACCTAAAAATAATACTAAGAACGCCTTCCTGCCTTACGGCTAGAACAGTTAAGATACCCCTAAAATGGCTTAACGGCGGAAGATAATTAGGATAATATAACGGGAGCACCGCATTCTTAATTAGTGGGGTAAAGCTTACTCGCCTACTCCTCCGCTATATACTATAGATAAAGCTCCGGAACTAGCTCCTATGCCTACTCTACCACCAATACTACCTTTCTTGCGGTAAGCTCCCTTGCGGTAGGCTCTAACTACGGCTATACTACTACTTGTTTTGGCTGTCGACTAGGAACGAATTAAGAAGTTTAGGAGTATACTATAGGCTAAATATATAGAGATGTGTAGTTGTTGCAAGGAGCGGTAGTTTTTTTTTTTTTTTTTTATATCCAATTGTATTATACTACGTATAATACTACGCATGCAGCCTTTAGGCTATGGCGCTATAGTCCTATATACATGAATCCTTCCTAGGCAGCTTAACATGTACTAGTAACTAAGTAGACACTCTGGTCCGTTTTAAATGCTAGGGGAGTTTTATCCTGGTATTTTGCTTTCTAATATTTAGTTTGCACTAAGGAAATAAAGAAATCCTGGCTTTTTTATCTATTTCTGCCGTATTCTGCCGTTCCTAGAGTAGAAAAAGCGCTCTAAAAGATAGATTTAGTAACATTTGCATATAAAAACAAAGGGCTCTATATAGTTTGCCAGCTTGGAGACAACTACC
>Ga0307507_10004905_pt1 | contig 22891 bp, 27 predicted proteins | sample 7_EM_MG_FD_207223 | JGI IMG/M metagenome (GOLD analysis project Ga0307507, IMG submission 207223) | Populus trichocarpa ectomycorrhiza microbial communities from riparian zone in the Pacific Northwest, United States - 7_EM | ecosystem: Host-associated > Plants > Roots > Unclassified | place...
CAATATGGTTCTTTTATGTTCAGACACAAAATCTTGGACCCGCTCAACAAGTGAGTTCGCCTCGGCATCGCCTGGATGTAGTGACGACGCTGTCGGTGTCGGTGGCATAGTGTGGTCAGTATGAGCTGGAGTATGCTTTGGTTCGGCTTGGTGCGCGTCAGTCAAATTTGTGGCAGTCGTGGGAATTGATGCACCAACGACAACTTCGACTTGCCTGTACTTACCTCCTTCTCCCTTGGCGAACGAAAGAAATTCCGTCGAAACCGAATATTAAATCCTCCACACCTAAAGACCATCTCGAATGGAATTCTAAACCGCTCAGTCAAATTCAGTTGCGATGTCATGGCACCCCAGAGCTGGAAGTTTCTAGCACTGAATTTCACATCATGACCGTCACAGTGTGAAAGTCGACGGCGTTCGAGCATCTTCCCGATACGGGCCTCCCTTCGTGACGGGTGTAGTGTATTAGCATGAACGAGCAGATTTGGCAACGAATTGTCTGCAGGATGGCACACCGATTGTCCAGAACCAGCGGATTGATCTGTGGTTAGTATTTTTCTTTTTGGATGTATACCCTCAAATGGCTAATACTAGCAGGATTTAGCCCAGGAGAAGGTCGGCGGATATGGTACGCCCACTTCTTTTCTTCTTGTTTTGTATATAGCTCACTGGCATACTAGTTTTAACTTTTGACCATCAACACCCAAAGCAGGTTGACCACCACCTCGAGTCTCTCGAACACGAGATGAAGGCTTTTGGCAACGGCCTCCAGAACCCCTTCACCGTGGGGGCATGCAGGTTTTCGTGAAGGTGTTGACATCTCAAGGCGAGATGTTTCCGAATCCCACCTCTAGCCCCACAACAGCACCACCAGATTTGTTGCCAACTAAACCAGTGACAACGCCATCAGCTACCACTGCTCTTTGTCGGCGATTGACGAAGCAGAGGCTGTGGCAAACGAAGGAAAGCGGGTCTAGCGTGGGCTTACAGCATATGCTACGTATAGATGAATGACGAGGAGGATAAACCCCCTTGTCCTCACGTCACTTTGTTTTCAAGGCAGGTGACTACTAGCACTGGATCAACACCTACCAAAACCGATACCACCGCAACCACTTTTACCTCTTGACCCGAGCTTGACTATTTAATATGAGTTTAGAAAGTGTTGACTCCATTTGTTTATTAAGAGCGGATTTCAACTGGCAGCTTACAATGCCTTTCGCAAAGTCTTTTTTCATGTGATTATCTAAATGTGTATTTTAGCCTGCACAGAATACAGGGTAGGTTTTTTAAAAGAAATTTCAGCGCAAAGACCAAAGTGGTGAAGAGAGTCCATCCGACTCCAGCCTAATCATGCCATTATGCTTCTCAAGTACTTGAAGGTAGCAAATTAGGTGTCCATTGGGAGTGCATTGTCACTTGTTCTTAACCGAGACCCTGCCATACAGTTTCCTCTTGCGACGAGCCGTTATTGATTTCCCCGATATCCAAGTTTCTGAACAGGTTTAGGAATCACATAGAGTATATCGACTACTGTAACAGTAATGTAAATTACATCCGTTTGAGTGACCCACGCAAGTGAAAAGAGTCGTGCAACAAATTGCATACGGTCAACCTCAAGCCCACTCTCTGCGCAATTCTCCAAACCAAGCCATGATAAAATATAAGACTCCAGCAGGTAGTACACATTTCAAGCTGACTTCTTTCCAGTCCCACCGTCGTTCCGTGCTCGCCCACCTGAACCTCGGTTTGCGGCGGGTAAGAGGACGTATGCCATGAAGGAAACCAGAAATTGAAGTGGAATTGTACGCAGAAGGTGCAGATGTATCAGGACCAGGTGGAGCATTGGCGAAATGACTTCCGCCATTCAGATTGGAACTCGAATTCATTCCCTCTTCGACGCTGATATTGCTTGTCACCCAGATTTGGACACTCCTACTAAAGCATGTTGTTGTGCCAATCACACACCAACATACCACCGGTCTTTTTACGTGATCAAGGACCGACAACGTAAGCTGCGTCGCGGGCCAACATATCCCTTGAAGTGCGAGGAGGCGAATGAGAGTAGCCAAAGGTGGGTAGTGGGTCTGCCATCTAGTAAGAAGCCCAGTTGTCAACGCGAGACATTGGTATCCTGTCAAAATCGACTGTAGATCCAAATTAGCGTGTTATGGGAAGTGCAATTCAGATAAGCAAAATGTTACCCATAATGCGGCCACGAAGAAATCTACCCTCTCTGGAGGGTTTCTTCGGCTTCCCCAACCTCCACTTTCACTGACGCCGTCTACCCCGCTGGGTGGCCAAATGAAGCAATATAAATTCCAGATCGTGCCGAAAAAGGCGGGTACGATGGAAAGCAGGCGTGAAAATTCGAAGAGGAGAGGTATTAGCTTCTGGAGAAGATGTTGCAAAGTACCAGGGCAGGATTCAGAAGGGGAGATGATTCTGGCTGTTGGTAGGTGACGAGACTACATGCAAAGGGTGAATATATGCGCCTTGAAAATGTAGGTAAGGGTCTTACAGGTTCGTCTGTTTCAGTTTCCGTTTCGCCTGCACAAATACCGCCAGGAGTGGTACAAATGTTTTTTTCTTCTCTTTCATCGTCCCTTCCGTCCCCTAACCCGACTACACCAGCAGCCAGAGCAAACAACCAATGCCGCCAACCCCAATTACAGTTGATGTTTGTTGGACGTTTGCTTGCACCACTCGTTCGTGAGTCCTCGCCCTCGTCCGATTTCAACCCTCTCTTCGAGCTACGGTGACGGACGATATGGGGACCATCTTCCGCCTCTGAATCCGATATAGTTGGCGATGGCAACCGTGACGCTGGATGCGAACCAGAACTTGTCATATTACGCCGCCTAACATGACATTGTGGATGTGAAGATGCAGAAGAAGAATAAGCAAGAGGTGATGGGGCTGGATAAGGTATGTTTGTAGAACTAGAGCTTGGAGTCGGCTGCCGCTGGGGGGTGTGGTAAGAACTGCCATTGAGATCAACTTCCAGAGGCGTGTAAGGGGGTGGTGATTGCTCCTGCATATCAACCAGGAGGGGAAAAATAAATCTGCGCGGGGGGCCTTGGAGCGAAGACGAATTCCTCAGGAGTGCATTGGACGGTGCAAACAGCGAAACAGGATTAAGGAGTGGCTCTTTTTGTGAATTCAAACGAGTTGTCGCGAATTGCGTTGGTTTCCTCTTTGCTTTCTTTGACGACGACGACGGGGTTGATGTAAAGTACGAATTGGCGGTCGGGCCTGTCATCCCGCAGTGATCATCGGAGTCCACATCTGATTCGGGAGCGATTCTTGTGAACGACCTCAATCGTTGACATTTGCGCTGTTGTTCTGCCATTGATTCGCGACCATTGCGCAGGTTCAGTGGCTCCATCTTATAATCCGTACACATTAAGCCTGGGACCAATCTGGTAACCGCCATCATATACGTAGGATCTGACTTCATTCTCTGTCAATCCGATAAGTAGAACATACGAAGTCTGGAGTTTCTAACTTGCCTGGGGTGATTTTCAACATCTAGCACAAGCGACCAGCCGTCCTGCACTTGAAACTGTTGAACCAGCAGGCGTCCCTTTCACCTACCGGATTCTTCAGAATTTCTGCCATCCAACTGTCTCAGCCGCATTATCTTATCTCTGGTATTGGGAATCTTACACAGAACTAGGTTTTCCAAATCTGATTGTTCTGTACCCTCTCTACTCCCGCCTCTACACAATCGTATGTATTCAAAAAATCTATATGACGGCAATTTCAATATCAGCTCCACGATTTTTTCCCTTCTCTTGTCATGGGACTCCATTCTTGTCTCATCTCCTCTGGGCGGTATCGGTGGCCCGGCCCATGTATTCAGCTCGTAGTATAAGTCACTGGTACTTGATATTTTGGTGGCGTTTTTGGGGTACTTTTCTGGTTTTTTAAAGGCCGCAGTCATTAGAGCCGAGTCCACAAATATACTAAAACCCATATGTTCTTATCTTGCGGGATATTACAGCACATTCCTTCGACATGATGATTCTGACGGGTGATGATTATTACTACTATAAGTTGAGGTTTCCCCATGACCCAAAAAAAAGTGAAGTAAGAAGTCGACATTTTCATGTACACCACCCAAGCGCGAGCTCAATCTCTCTTACACCCCTCTTCTCCGATAACACAAGCGCATGTTTCAGCGTCTCTCTTTCCTTTTGTTTCCTTCCTTGCATCCCATACGCCTTCGCAAGGTAATACCAAGCTTCTGGAACATCCCAGCCTCTTCCTTTTGTCAAGTACGCAAGTGTTCCAGCAGCCAAATCAACATCCGGATTAATGGAAAGAACGTCTCGAGCTATCGAAGCTGTTGATGCACCAGAGGATGAAGTTGAGGTGTTGGATGATGGCCGAAGCTTGGAGCTGACTTCTGAATCAAGATAGAGTTTAGACAGATGAACCGTAGCAGAAACATTGTCCGGAGATATGAAAAGAGCCTTGTGAAGAGTATCGACAGCATGTTGGTAGTGGCCCAATGCAGCATAGTACAACCCCAACTGCAATGGAATGATTCTTGAGTAAAAATGGAACGAATCCAAAAAATACAGGAAAATGTACCTGGACCCAAACATTGGGATTAGCCTGATCCTTTACTTCGGCCTCCTGTATCGCCCCTTTTGCCTGATCGATTTTGCCCAATCTGCGGAAAGTAGCAGCGGACATTAGCCATAAATCACTCAGTAATCTGTTTTCCTTTTCCAGACGATCATTGTTTAATTTGAAGTCTTGCTTCGTAGGGGGTGGAGGAGCAGATGGAGGCGGAGGTGGAGACTCGGTTGGGGTTCGATCATGCGAGTGAAGTATTGAACTAAGACGCCGTCTTGAATGGATGGAAGACGCCTGATATGCAGTTTGCCGTAAAACAGCATGAAAATCTAATGTGAACGTGAGGTCACTCTGGTAATAAAAAAAAGGTTAACAAAACATACTCGGTGTAGAATTTGATCTCCTCAGCCCCCCATTTCGACCAATTTTCCTCGAAACAGCCGTAATACCAGCACGACCTTTGTGGACTTGGTCCTTGAAAATTTTCTGTACTTTTTTTGTCTTTGTTGTATCGCCCCGATTCTCTTGCTCAAAAGAAAATGATCTCTTCGATTTCGGCATCACATCACTGGCATGCTTCTTCTCCTTGTCTTTCTCCTTTTTCGGTTTCTCTTTCTCTTTCTCCTTCTCCTTCTCTCCTTCATTTGTGCCATTGATGACAATCAACTTGATCTCTTCTCCGTCTGGTGTGGCAGGAGAGACAGTGATAGGAATCGGGGCCAAGGACTCGTTGTCATCATTACTCAAGGGAGGAACCGATATACCAAGCTCTGGATAGACCTTCTTCTTCACGTCGTGCGCACCAAGATGTTGAGAAGGCATAGATTGATCCGTTTCGGGAATCTGACTGAGCTGATCGGTGGACCTTTGGGGACCATCGATTGATTGACGTGGATGGAAAGATTCTATGAGGAATAACATTAATTTGACCACATAAAACGAGGACTGAGGCAGACTCACGGTCATTGGAACTCACGGGCCCATTTCGTTCAGCGACCCAAGAGAATATTTCCAGCCATCCTGCCTCGGCACCCTCTGCCCCTTCAATAACCTCCATCAAAGCGACCTCAGTCATCCGTATCTGCAGATGCCGTTCAAACAACTCTATTTTCGAGGCAGGATAATCTTCAAAGTTCATATCCTTAGATTTCAGCAGCGTCTCAGCGAGTGGTATTTCTGTGGCGTCGGTTTCGAGGAGAGGAACAGATGAGTCGGATTCTGAGCCAGTCTTGCCTCTGACTCCGCTTAGTCTGATTTTGGGGGGCTTGATAGTGGAAGTATCAGAAAAGGGAACCTTGTCTGAGAGGAAGTCAGCCGCTTTGATCGCGGCCTGCATGTCCGACGGTGTGACCGTTAATGCGTCTTTGCTTTCCGAGAGGGTCCTGCACTCCTCTGCATTGCCTCCATCGTCATAGTCTTCATCAAGTTCTGCACCACGTTCCAGGATTTCTATTGCTTCAGTCCACTTCTCAGCCCCAGTCAGCAGGATGCCGAGGAGATGCCAATATCTCACATCCTTTGGCCGTCCTGCAATAGCATGACCCGCACATTCAATCGCTTGATCAAGGTCGTATGTGGAACTACCTCTTCGCGCGAATGAAAGCGCGAGATGGTAATACCCTGATGCCGTTGGTAGTGCTAGCAAAGATTCTTGAAGAACAGCGTGCGCCTTCTCCAACTGACTGGACCTTTTGAGTGGTTCCTGACCTTGACGTGTGTGATGAGTTTATGTGATATAAATTCGATCGATGAGGATACCTTTTATGGCCAGTAAACTCCAATAAATACCCTCCGACAACAGAACCTTCGCCGAAAGGTGTTTGTCCTCCAATTTCAACCTGGTACGTGCCTTCCCAAGCACATCTCCCGCCTCTTTCACGTCATCAACACCTTCTAATCCAGGTCGTGAGCTGGCGATCTTCAATAACATCCTAGCTCCAAAAACGAGTGTATCAACCCAATATTCATCGGTGTCTTGATCCTCGCCGACACCCTCCTTGCTAGCCTCATATGCCTTGCCAACGACTTGAATATATAGCCTCAGTGTTCGTTTTGCAAGATTTATATCACCAGCGAGGTAAAGAAGCCGTGTTAGATGCCGGAGGACACGGGAACTATTGAATGTCAGGCGTGTCGCCCACCAGAGGATCTGTGAGTATTCAAATCAACTTCATTACTGTACAAAGTTGCAAGAAACATACGTCAATGACCCATCCTGCTTGTCCACCAACTGCACCATGGGTTTCCCAAATGGCAACGCAAAGGTCGACAAAATTCTCCACTTCCATATTTCGCTCTCCAGCTCGAGGAAATTTCGTGCTCGCATTCAAAATGGCGCGGTAGTCCTGAACGATAGAACGTGCAGAATTTATCCAGTTATGAGATTGTGTTTCTGATTGAGTTGGCGAAGTCGAAGCACTTGTGGCGGTGGACGGCAAGGATGACGGTGGGGCATGGTGTGGGTGACGAGAGGAAAGTCCATCATTTTTGAGAATGAGAGCACGGATATGCAGAGAATAAACTGTTGAGCGATGGACAGTGCGGAAGTTTGGGGGCCAGTGAGCACTACATGAAGCATAGTGATCCAACCATTGCCAAAGCTGAGATTCTGGTTGTCCTTGAGAATAAAGATCGGTTGTACGGGAGCTTAGGACGACAGCACGCCATAGTAACCGTTCTACCCATCGCCACAACTCCCGAAGTTGGTGGAAGACGGTGAAATCCAGCGTGCCAGATGATTTAGGGGTGATTTCAGAACGTAGTGATGAAAAGAGTGGGATGGCATTCGAATATGCCTTCAAAGCCTTCTGTGGTTCCGAAGGACTGAGTCGCTCACGGGACATCCCTGTATACGTTTCAGAATACTATTACTCGAGAAATGGTACTTAACCAAACCTTGAAGGCAAAGAGAGCGGAAAGTTTCTACCATTGCCCACCCTCTTCCATCGCGTACTTCTGGTACCACATTATCCACCAAAGAAGTAAAACTGCCAGTATACGACGCCAAGGACGGTGCGTACAACGAAGGAGCCAGGGTAGAAGCTGTCGACCTCACAGAACCAATGACTGGAATGTGCTTTTGGAACTGGAGTAGATCGGGCACCTTATCGAGGAGAGCAATACATTCTTGGGGTCTTCCTAATGCAAATGCATAATATGCAAGGGCAAGGTTGAGTGTCTGCCATAATTCCGCTTATTTGAAAGTTAGCAGCAGAAAATGCTGAACGTACGTCGCGTTTTGAAGATCCTAAAGCCTTCAAGGCATCAAATCTCTTTGAAGCTTGATCCAGACAGGTCCCTTCTAGTACCACATCATTCTCCATTCCCAACTTTCCGCGTCCTCTGGTATCCGTTTTAGAATGAGGGGATACCTGGACTTCAACTTCCTCATCGTCGTCTGAATGCACCTCCAGAAGAATTTTCGCCAATGCATGGGTATGTGATGCCACCTCAGCTACGTCTTTATATCCTACGCAGTGTTTGTTGAATTTTCGAAAAAGTTCAGGCCAGCTAAGAAAGTCGCCTTTTGGTGATTTAGCCGGGGATGGAGAGCACCATTGACCAGCTGTCAGTGCTGCACGCAGCTGCGTCCAATAATGGCGTTCTTTAAGGCTCATCGCAGCCTATTCCGATGTCCGTAGAGGTCGCCGCGAAGGTTGGGGTTGAAGAATTCTCGTACGGTTTAGGTGGTGTCCACTGTCTTGCAACTCACGTCACGGCATGTGATGGTTCTAAAAATAGTACATAGTACAAGGTATCCATCTATAGACCATCATGTCCATTGAAGGAGGAACCCATTTCTCAACTTCTGGTGAAGACGCTATCAGGAGAACCATCCCTGTTCACTCAGAAGAATCTGCATCAACTCTTTCACTATCCCAATTTGAAGACTTCTACGAAATTGAAAGAACAACTATGGAGATACTGTCGGGTGACTACAAAAGAGTAAGTGTATCCTCTCCAGATCGATTTGTGCCCGGAAACGTGTTTAATTGAAAGATGTATTAGATTGCGCTGCAGTTTCCTGACGAACTATTGCACGATTCTGTTCCCATATTCCGATCGTTGCAACATCGAATCGGAAAAGAAAGAGAGCTATATGTTCTTGCTGATACTTCTTACGGCAGGCAGGCAACCACAATCTTCGACATTTATGACATATTTTCTAATCATTCACCCTTGATTTTTACCTGGATCTGTTTCTTAGTTGCTGTGTTGACGAGGTCGCTGCTTCTCACGCGAACGCGGATGCTATGGTCCATTACGGACATGCTTGCATGAGCCTGTACGTTGTCTTCGTCACTTTTTCCCCTTAAATTGCGATGAATACAACCTTCAGTCCATCCCGGCTGCCCGTAATCTACGTCTTCGGGAAAAAATCGCTGCTTATTGAGCGTTGCGTCTCTCAACTAGTATCCGCTCTGGATACGGAATCTCCAGAACCGAATCGCACGATTCTGTTAAAACACGATGTGGCTTACGCGCACCAGGCAGGTAGCAGCACAACGATCGCATCACAGAAAGTCTTCCATATTCTTATTGTTATGTCTCACCAGATCGAATATATGACCAGCTAAAGGAAGCACTACAATCAAGCAGTACCTCTGTGTTTTACAATCCAATTCCTCTAAAGGCAGAGCCAATATTATCCCCCACGACTCAACAATCGCAAACCTCGTCTGCCACACCCAGCACCCCGAGCATAATTTTCTATGTCGGAGAAGAAAGCCAAACCTTGACCAATCTGCTGATGATGAATTCATCCTGCAATGTAAGAATTAAATCTTCTTCAACTAAAACGTTTGATCATGGCATCTAATCCTTAAAAAGATCTACTCCTTCAATCCACAAACTAACACAGCCCGTCTCGAGTCGGTACGCACAAATCGCCTTCTCATGCGTCGGTACGCAGCTGTACAGAAAGCCCGCGATGCAGACGTGTTCGGTATCCTCGTAGGGACTCTAGGCGTTGGTAATAACAAATTTCCTACTACTGTAATAACAAACTGATTTCCCTTTAGCATCTTACCTCCCTGTCATCAAACACCTCCGCTCTTTGCTCGCAAGCAAACAGAAAAAAAGCTATACGATAAGCGTTGGAAAACTCAACCCAGCGAAGTTGGCCAATTTCCTCGAAATTCAATGCTTTGTCCTGGTCGCTTGTCCAGAAAACAGTCTAATCGAAGCAAAGGTACATTTCTCCGCTTCTTCATCATCTTTGGAAAGCTCAAGCATCATCGAAATCACAGGACTTTCTACGCCCGATAGTGACACCTTACGAGCTCGAAATAGCGTTGCAGGAGGAACCCACATGGTCAGGAAGATACATCCTCGATTTCGACCACCTCCTGTCACTAAAAGTTGAAGAACCCAACGGAACAGGAACCATAGATCATACAACTGGCGAAGATCAGACTATTACTGACGAGGACGAGGACAAACCAGTTTTCTCGCTTATCACCGGAACCTATCGACATGCAAAACGCTACAACAATCCGAAGGGTGGAAACCATCCACTTCCAACTTCATCAGATTCTACTTTGGTTCTACGAAACCAGAGTAGCACAGTCGCGAGAACCACCACTGATAGTGCTGCAGCCCAATTCCTTCAGGAGCGGACGTATCGAGGACTTGAACCTAGAATCGACGAAGATATCCCTAGTACCCTGGAGCAAGGGCGTACCGGAATTGCCAGGGGTTACCAGGATGACTTTACGCACCAGACTTATCAGTAATATCAACATCGTTTTCGTAACCTAAGCAATTAGATTGTAACTTTACACACCAGGATCGCAAGACCAACAAAGTCTGGAGCAGAGCCGACGGAGATGTCGGTGGCAGAAACTACTGGGCGCCATCGGTGCCAGAAGAGTGGGAAGCAATAAACTACGGGTATAACCAGATACAAAGATAGCAAGTAACAGAAGCTATTATAGAAAGAAGAATGAGACCAAGGAATGTGGTGAATAGATCAAAAATGAGTGTGTTCAGCAATGAAAAGATTCCAGATATAAAAAAATGATAGGGGCGTAGACTGGCATAGTTTGGGACGAAAGTAACTTGTGGATGTAGCAGAAAAAATCAGTGATGAATTCGTCTCTCACACAGGACCCTCTCCATCCATGAGAATAAAACAATTTCAAGCATATCCTCCCAACCATCTTCCTTCTTTGCCACAACCTTTGCGTCGAATAGAATCGGACCCTCACGTGCAGGACCCTGAGGGAAAGTCTGGAACAGAGCCGAAGGAGATATCGGTGGCGTAGCCGTATTTGAAGGGGACTGTGTAATGGTAGACAACGGCTGTGATGGTGTTCGAATAGGTAACATGTATCGCAGTTTCAATGCACTTGAAATCGATAAGCATTGTACCGAATGACCGAATGATGAAACCTTACCCAACCCACAAACGTAGATTATCAATGCGCCTGAACGTCCATACTTTCTTACCGATGCTTTCTTCTCCATTTGCTACTGCAGCTCTTTCTAGAGTGAGAATGTCGTGTATACCGTCCTTGTTAACAAACCCCCAAGGCTCTTTCGACTTTCGGACACATGAATTATACGCCACACACAGCAGTTGGCCAGAAGCTAGGCTTTGAAGGAAATCGTTCCTAGAATCAGGACGTCCCAATGTGTGTATCAGAGAGGGGGGTAACAAATGCGCAAGAAGGGCATGAGCGCGACCTGCAAACATTGAGGGTACATATGAGCATCGAACATAATGATAAAACAAGTATGGTTGACCTAGTCGATCATCCACGAAGGTTGACCTCCTTGCCCACTCAGGAAGGTCATCATCGCTCAACTCCTCGTTCCCATCTTCATCCTCGTGAATACGATCCATTTCTTCTGGTTCGTCGGATAGTCGCATCCGTCCCATAAGGTCAACCATGCTCGTTGATACTCTCCTTTTCCCCGAGTTGGCAAGGGAAAAGTCCAATCCTAGACTTTTGCCTTCGCCATCTGCAGCGCTGACCCTTCTGTTCCTCGCACCACGTAAAGAGGCCTTCCATTCTCTCTGCTTCTGTACTCGTTCCCATCCACGATCATCATTTGCAGATGTTTCCCCAGCAGGTTTGCCATGAAAGAGCACCTCATCAACGATATCCAGGTAAGATGCCACAATGGCTCGCTCTGCCTGAAGATCACTGAGCTTGACGTCCTGCCTATATAACCACCCCGTGCCTAGGACCAATCTCTCTTCCCAGCCATCCTTTTTTTGGGATCTTTCCTCCCGCTCGAGGGAAGAATCATCGTCATCGTCCTCCCAGACCGGTATGCTCTTGTATTGCCCTTGTACCTGAACAATCGAGAAGGAGATGGACATGTCGGGATCGTAATCACTCCTGTTCGTCGTACGATCATCCTCGATCGGCAAGTCGAGAATACCATCCAAGGGGGTAGATGATGTTCCCATGATACGAGAATTATCTCCATCGCTGTGGGCATCGTAGGCATCGTCCTCTAGTGGCAGGCGGTAGAACTCCTCCAATTGTCGGAGAACAGTCAGCACTTCCAAAGCGGAGCGCCGAATCCGGGCTATGGAATCAGGCACGCATGGCTGCTTCTGCTTTGACGAAGACGCCCTAGTAGAACTCGTCAATGAGGGTTCTCTGGTTCTTGGACCAAACATCCTGGGCCTGTATTGTACTTCTGTGCGAAGGGCATCTGTCGACTCATCAGGCAAAGAAAGCAAGTAATTCCGGGTCGATCGAATAGCACGCGTCGTGGTTTTCAGGACCTCCAGCACATCGAAAGGTATAGACAAGTCTTCGCCACTTTTGTTGTTCTTCTCTAATTGCCATGCCCTGGTCACTGCAACCAGGTCTTCAATAACTCCAGGGAGAAGAGATTCGGGATCGACTTCGGAGCTCTTGATATGGGGTGAAAACAGTGGTTTGGGAGGTTCTGGAATGGCAGGACGAGGAGCAAAATCACTGATACTTGTGATCGATGGTGCGGAGGGGACGTGTCCTTTGCCCCCAATAGCAGGAACAAGTCCGAGATGTGCCTTATTTAAGGGCCTAGCATAACGATCAGCTCCAGTCGTACAGTTATGAATTTGCGCGCAACTGAGTGGAAATAAAAAAGAGGTACTCACTTCTTCTTCGCAGCCAAGCCAGTTTTCGTAAAGAAGTATTGCAGATGTTCTATGCTTCCGAGGGCCATGACACTCTCACGTTTAGCTGCGCTCCTGCTGAATGGTTTTTGTGTCTTATTGGATGAGTTCATGTTTGGATAGAAAGCCGTCTGCCGTCGCGCCCTTTTCGCCGCAGCACCCACCGACGCTGCAGATGAATCAGGCGAACTGTCACCGCGAATACCAGTCCCAGTGGAATCTGGGGTAAGTACAAGGGGTGAATCTGATGAATCGGAAGTCATTGGCGTGCAAAAGAGCGGATACGATGCGACGGCTATGGCTAGAGTCTTGAAAGAGCGGAATGTACGTGAAAAAGGGGGATTAGACACTGGACGAGATCGAAGGCTACCAGGCCGTTACTTGTGGGAATTCCGGCGCACTATCCTTTTCTGGATCTCGGAGGTTTTTGGGACCAACAAAGACCAACAACTCCAGTCGTTAAACCATTTCCTGCGCTTTATAATACCTACGGGAGAGGCATTCCTTATTTTGCAACACTCTTGATACCCGCGTATCGACCCAATTGCAACTCAACGGATGAAACATGAATGCCCAGGAGAGGCCTATTACGACTCACATGACCTTACTTATTCCACGTATTGACCCTTCCTGATACCACGTAAGTAACATGCAATCATTGCGACAGTTGACTCTTGCAGGTCTGGTCTTCGTTTTGTTAACCCAACTGCTTCTCTGAATCTGTGATTTGATTGGATCTCAGTGCTCCGAATCCTTGCAATGCCGGCGAATATTAATCTTCCAGTCTTGCCTTCGGTACTGAGAAACTACTTGACTTACTCGGTCGTATCATGTTGTTGCATCTGCTCAACGTTCCATGGGGCCTTCAAGCCAGTCCAATCTACTTGAAACTGGTTGATGACCGTCGAACTGCATGAACCCCCAGCGCAGCTCAACTTCGACCATATTGAAGGAGGCGCAGAGGCGCATCAAGATGCGGAAATAGTGAATTTTGGAAGAACACAGCCAGGCAACCCGTTGAACGGTATTCATTTCCTTACGGTATCATGAAACACATTACATACAATACCCAAATCGCAGCATGTCAGCATCAGCCGTCCTCAGAGACGTCGCTTCCAATTTTGTTGCTTCAAAAAGTAAAGACCGATCTACTTCCTAAGCGCTCAACTCCATCCCGGCTCTCTCTCTTCCGTGGAGTGGAGGAGGGATACGACCGTTAAATCTCCCAATCTGGAGGCTCCATCGCTACATCTGCTAGGTGGAGCCAGGTCCTCACCTCAACTGCTGTGTACAGCATATATATGTTATCACCTGATTGGTTGTGAAATTCTATATAAGTGGCTCTGGATGCCTCAGTAAGGTCACTAAAGCAGTTTTAAATCTCCTATACTTGTGACTATCATCCAACTCTCTGGTAGGGCCTTTACTTCACCGGTATTACTTATACTGGACTGACCTTTCACTGAAGTTTGAAATATCAAAGTCGTAGAAGAATGGAGAACGGTAACACGGAGCCTAAGCATACACCAAAATGCGTACCTTATGGTACGCCAAAAAATTGGATTTGACTGATATAGTACTAACATATACTAGCCCAAGTTCTTGACAAGAGATTCAACAAACTTATTCCCAAAGCAGTAAAACCTAAAAACTTTGAAAAACAAGGTGTGACCAAACTTTTTTTGTCATGTTGATTTAGGAATTTGACAATTTCTGGACCAGCACGTAAACGAACTATTCAAATGTGTAGCTGCTACCTCCTGCTTACCACTGGCATTCTCATCTTTTTAGTCCTTCTGTCCATGGGGATGTCCAAATGAAGGCACACAATATGACTCAAGTACCAAGAAATGGGTATTATGAATAGAGAAGCCTTTTTAATTTATTATCCGCTGAAACTCTACGTCTCTGTATATATTATTGTCATTCTTCGGCACTCGGGCAAGTTAAATAATGCTATTTTTCGATGCTTGAGATTGACCCCTCCTGAAGCATAGCTAAATTTACGTGAGACAGATCATGGAGAAGGAAAGGACATAGAAAATTCGGTAATTATTCTACCTGAATAATTCGGGACCACACACCAGAAGTGTATGCCTTCCTAGACATATCCAAATTTTCCGAGCCTTCTTGATTCGACAATCAAACCGTGCTGATTCCAATGCAGCCCAGAAGAATCGGCTGAAATTTGGGAAGCGTGAACACAGAATTTAGGAACGAGAATTAGAGATCACAAAAGGCGAATTGAAGAGGAACCAAGACGTTCTAGATTGCCTCTTGTCGTCGTCGAAGATCCTTTGTGGCAATGGGACTGGCGCCAAAGGCAAAAATCGAAATATCCTGAGATGATTGATCCACCTTCACGGAGACGCCAATGAACATTGAACCCTGAAGACAGACGAGAAAAACAATGTCCTTGAGCGACAGAAACAGATTCCATGAACAATGTAGCATAATGATTATCACCATACTTAGTGAGGCAAAGAGGAAACGGAGAAAAGAAAAATAAACAAAACAGTAAAATTCAACAGAATTTCCACTTGTTTGAACAGACCGTACATCTGAGAGAATCATGAATGAAGTATCACGGACAATATAACAAAGGGATACATACGTAACAAAAGTCTACAGAAATAAATGTTCAACATAAAGACTAATGCATTGAAAAGAGATGAACTTACCGTCATCGGTTCGTCCGCACTTCTCGTTTGTTGTTGACGGTAGACACACTGCCTCTGTTTACACCTTGCACATTGGAAAGCATCAGTTTCTGCCTGCTTTTCCGCCGCCGAAAGAGACTTGTGGAAGTTCTCTTCTATTATCTTCTTATCGCTGGCCTTGCGCTCTTCGGATGCCATTTCCTAAATAATAGAGATCAGATGGAACAGAGAATAAGAAGAGAGCAATAACCTGACTTGTCATCCTAGCAAATCTGTCAGGGGGAATACTTCCATCGACAACACTGGCTCGTAGGCCTGGATTGGCCTTGTCCTTCAAGTTCACAAACAAAGAACGAATCTTGTTTTTGTAGTCGGCATTAATTCCACCTTCGTTCTTGAACACGGCAGCTTCCACCGCTTTCGCTTTGATGAGTACGTGGTCGACAGCTGAAAAACGTCCAGTTCAAGCCACTCACGCCCGAGAAATAGGAAAGACATACGAGAAGTAGCATCAGATGCAAGGCCATCATAGATGAGCTCTATACATTTGTCTCTCGTGTTGTTCCCTGTACCGCCTTTCGCACCATCAGATTTGAACGTCCGAATCTCATCCTTCTGTCCAGCTGGGGCCGTGGCGATGGGTTTCTTGGGTGCTACGGTGACCGTCCGTTTGAGAATGAGACATTTGAGCTGGACAAGCAATACGCACCTGTGTGGTTGTTCCCTGCCTTCGCTTTCTCAACTGCTGCTTTCCATTGCTTGACTATTTCCTTCGAGAGATCAGATACTGATTTTGTTGCGTGCGTCCTCAGTTTTCCAACAGCCAAACCGACTTTACTTTCCTGAGGAAGAGCAATAAGCAGTGGTTGGTAGAAAATGGACGAGCAACACCCACCCTAAGAATTTGTTCTGTTACGGTTTTTTCTTTTAAAATCCCGAGTATTGATAGTATTTCCTAGTTATGAAACATGAGCTTAACACGAAATTGACGGGTTGAAGATATATATACCCACCTCATCGTTACTGGCACTTTGCAGGTGCTTAACAGTCTTTTTGAGTTCTACTACTACAGGGTCTGACATCTTCCGCTAAGCAATGTTTTTTTGATGGCGTTCTCTACAAGATAACTGCTGCACTTCCTAGTTTTCAACTCGCAATAGCGCCCGAGCCTACTGTATGCCAATGGTTGTAAGGTAAAAGCCGTCGCCAACATTTTGCTTCCAAGAAGTCGTTGCCAAACAGATACAAATGATTTGCAACTAGAATTTCTCATTTTGAACAATAACCGTGCAAATGGCAGCAGCAGCATTGCCCCCATTAGATAACCTCTACTCATTAAATTCCAAACGAACAAGAGAAATATTTGCATCAGAATCCGAAGATACTCTAGCAGAGGACGAAACAAGGTGTGTGAATGGAAATCATAGTGCATTGGCAAAGCTGATGAGACTGTAGCGCTCGAGTTCGCCTCGCTATCAAAATACGCGATGAATACCGCGACTACAAAGAACTTCCATCAGCACTACTCTCCCAGCAAGGACCCATAGGACCATCCCGTCCTGGACAAGCAGGCCCTGCACGAAAAATGATCACAGCTAGCGGTACTTGTTTGCTCAGTCGACGCCGAACATTTCTAATGTACTATCGCAGACTCTGTCGACAGCAATACCTCCCGCATCATTGCTACAATTGACACAACACCTCAGGCTCAACCTTCGACCTTTACTTCGTCTTCCCGACTGTCGCAAGCTCTTCAATTGCACAAAACCGTCCGAACGGTGAAACCCACATATCACCCACCTTGGAAACTCGTTCGTGTTATCTCAGGACATCTCGGCTGGGTACGCAGCGTTGCTGTTGAACCAGGCAATAAGTGGTTCGTGACAGGTGCCGGGGACAGAGTTATCAAGGTCTGGGATCTGGCCAGTGGTGAATTAAAGCTTTCTTTGACCGGTCACATTTCAACCGTCCGAGGCCTTGCTGTGTCGCCACGACATCCGTACCTTTTCTCATGTGGAGAGGACAAGGCAAGCTCCTTGCGTATTTTTTTTCGAACACAGGATTGACTTGTACTTTAGATGGTGAAATGTTGGGACTTGGAGGCGAACAAAGTGATCCGTCATTACCATGGCCACCTTTCTGGTGTTTATTCTCTCTGCCTGCATCCTACTCTCGATGTTTTGGTCACAGCTGGCAGAGACGCCTCTGCTCGCGTTTGGGATATGCGGACAAAGGCACAAATCCATGCTTTAACTGGCCATACTGGTACTGTGTCGGATGTTAAATGCCAAGAGTCGGATCCTCAAGTTATCACGGGTAGTATGGATTCCACAGTCAGGTACTCGTGTTTCTCCAAGAATGTCGATATTTTGCTCATTGGTTTTTCTACTAGGCTTTGGGATTTGGCGGCAGGAAAGACGACGACAACATTGACACACCACAAAAAATCCGTCCGTGCTCTGGCTATCCATCCCACGGAATACTCTTTTGCATCAGGCTCGGCAGGAGGCAACAACATCAAAAAATGGAAATGTCCAGAAGGGACTTTCGTGTTCAATCTCAGTGGGCACAACGCAATTATCAACACGCTCTCTGTCAACGCAGAAGGAGTCTTCTTCTCTGGAGGTGAGTATCAATAGAATTGTGACTTCTCAGAGTCTTGACACCCAGTTTAGGCGACAATGGTACCTTAACGTTCTGGGATTATGCAACCGGCACACCTTTCCAACACGTCGAGGACATTCCGCAGCCTGGTTCTCTCGAGGCGGAGTCTGGAGTCTTTTGTTCAACATTCGACCAGACTGGAACACGATTAATCACTGGAGGTGCAGATAAAACGATAAAGGTGCGTCATCAGAACTTGTTATCGTTCAAGCAGTAATACTAACATCGGAATTTTTTCCAGATCTATGCCGAACAATCTGCATAAGCGAGGCATCTACTCCCTGTAATCCGCCCTTGCAACAATCTTATCGCGCACCAATCCACTGGGTACTGAAGCCGATATCTGACAAGTTCGTTGGGTAATCCTATCCCGCATCTTACTACACGCTGTCTGCGATGTTGTGTCGTCATACCCTAGTTTAAGGATGTAATTTGATGCGTGAACTAGTCCAGAGCCTCCCAACTTCCCAAGTGCAAACTCGGGTTAACTAGGTCCCAGTGCATCGTTTTCAATGGACTCTTCTTTCATATATATTCTTTCAAGACATATCAAATAGATCTATTGAGTTTTTTTACAAGTGTACCCAGGTAAGGAAAGAGACCGTTCGGACTATCGACAGCAATAAACAGAACAAGAAGACAAAAATGAGATGAAACTAAACTATGCATATGTTATACCCATGGCAATGGTGACAAAAAAAGAACAGATACATAAACCTTGCACAAAAGCAAGATGAGAAATGCAGCAAGAGCCCGAATAGGTAAAATTGTTTTGGGAATATGATGTGACAGGGTATGGAACGCCAGAAATATATCACAGAAGCGAGAACCCAAGTCCGATGTGTCCCAAAGAGGGTCTAGATGATACAACAAAAGATCGAGGTGCATATTGGACATGATGTTATAATGACGGTTGTGTTGCGTGTTGATGAGGATGAGTTCGAGAAGGAGTAGAGACCCATGTGATTGACCGGATAAAGGATGTGAAACTAGGATTGAAATTGAACATTAAAGAATTTGCAGGAAAATAAAGAACATACCTCAGAGATAGTTGGACCGTCCAGTTAACGTTCCATATGAGAGTTGTTCCTCGTATGAATACCCAACCGAGGGGATCATGCCCGATCCCGGAGAGGGCATTGGATAAGCCGATCGGGACATGGATGTAGAATCGACAAACGACTGAGTCGCGTCACCCTTCGTCATTGATGGCGATGATCGACCAACGCCTGACGACGAAGAACCGTCACTGTGTAATGTTCCTGCCATAGTGGTTGCAGGGACGGGAACAAGAGCCGTTCCCGTCACTTCATCGACTACCCCACCTCTTTCCCTTAAGCGGCTTCGAAAGAGGCCACCCGCAGCTTCGACTGTATCACTTGGAAATGTTGCCAAGACGTTCGGTCCCTCCCCATAGCCGAGCGCAGGGGCAACAAGTGCGACGTCCTCTGCGTTTGCCAAAGCAGAAGGACCATTCAGCAATCCAGATTTAATATTAAACATGGATTCGAAGAGCACCCCAGTTGACGCTGCATAAAGTGGAGTCACCTCGAATAAGTCATCTCTTTCAGGTTGTGCTGTTGAAACCGAAGATGAAATCTGAGGATCGATGGTGGATTGAAGTAATGAAGAATGAGAAACGCTTGAAGCAGATTTTTTATGCCTCTTCGACTTGGCAACCTTCGATGGTGATGAGTTGTTTTTCAAATTGGATGAAGTTGACACCGTGCTTGCACGTGCCCGACCCTGAGACTGTTGCCCCGAAGATGTTCGGGTAGGCGTAGGCCGAGGAGGCGAGGATCTCGAAACGCCAGTCGTGTCCAGAGTTGTTGATCCAGTTACCTGGTTCACGGCAGTCAGTGGGATATGGGATTGGGAAGGAACAATCATCGGTGGAGGAGACGCCGTTCGGAAGTAGGAATTATACGATTGTCGTAGTGGTGGTTTGCGGATTCCTTGCCTTCCAAGTTGGATAGATGATTGTTGCGTCTGCAAGTCTTGCACAGACTCTGATGTCTGATAACCGGACTCGTTCACTGGATGGTGAGTTGAGCCATTTTGTTGTTGTGGCAAGTAGTATTGTTGTGTCGGTACTGTAGGTTGGGCAGGGAAATAATTGGAGGAAGGGTCATATGCGCCGGGATAGAAGTGTGAGTGTTGCACAGCCGGCTGGTGAAACTGCGTCAAGTGTTCCTGATGCTGGGGCACCTGCGTCTCTTGCATCTGCGGAGGTTGCATTGATTGTTGCCAGTGTCTCTGCGACCACAAACCGTCCTGCGATCCGGCAACTACCCCGTTTTGTTGATATGGGATCTGATATGAGATACCCTGTTGATGAAGTGCATGCGTCCGTGCATATGAAAAAAGATCTTCGGTAGATCCAGGCGTTGTTGGACTGGACATGTCCGAACTGACGTAAGATGAAACGCTTCCGGGAGAAATGTCATAGTTTCCTATTCCATTACCCGGGATACCTATCGCAGGAGGCCCAGAACCGTCGGGGACGACCTCACTTGTTGCTGTGTTCGCTCCTGAACTGATATCCGAGGTGGATCCCCGCCCGCCCGCATTCAAAGGTGTTCCGATCATCGTCCCGTTCGCAGATAATTGTCCCAGACCAGCCGCAGCCAAGGAGGGAGAAGACATCGATATATCTTGGTCAGGCGTAGACAGCGGCGATCCCCTTTGGACATGCTGCATCTGTGGTAATCCGTGAGAGTTGGATGCGAACCAAGATCCAGGGCTTCCACCTTGCCCCGAACCATTCATAGTGCCGCCAACGACGGCACCTTGTATCTGTGATTGAGAACTCCTCCTCATGTGAGCATGGACCGACTCAGTTGGGCTGCTCCCAGATGATGCGTGGCTAATTCTTTGCATCCTGTCAGCCTTACTAAGGGACATTGCGCGTCCCCCATTTGTAGGGCTGATGATCGTCTCTGGAGGTGCGTTTGAAAATCCTGCCATCGCCAGTGATTGGGGTTTACGATGTCGGCTGGTAAGTGGTATCGAAGAAAGAGAATTCGGTGCGGAGGCTTGGGGTGATGCCGATGCCGATGCAGAGGACGAAGATGAAGTTGAAGAGGGCGAGGCAACGGAAGTGGGCGATGACGATGGAATGATTTGGTAGGGCTGGGAAGGGGGATCTTGTACTCGCGCATCCGCGATAAATGGTGCTGGTTGAGGGTCTTTACTATGTTGCTTCTTCTTGATCAAACCTTGAGCCAATTTGAGATGAGAAACCAGACTGATCTCAATTTGTGGAGTGAACGCGGACACGGATGAAGGGGGTGGAATATTTCCGTCGTAATGTAAATCAAGATGAGAGTCTCTCCGGGAGTTCGCACATGACTTTGCAGCCTAAACGTGGTCAATGAGAAGAAAGATATAAATACGAAGATCAATAACGAGGAATTGACCGAAAGTTTGAGCAACGTACGTAAGTCGAAGAATTTTGTTCTAAGAAAATTTCATTGGAAGGTAGCGTGAGGAAATAGATATCAAAAAGCGAAAGATGGCAGTTTAACTTACCAAGCTGTGGATACCACGGTCTTGCCGAGAGCCTGAATGTATATCTATGCTGGTCGATTTCAAACGGGGGAGCCTCCTCGACGTTATTTTGGAAGTACAGCTTTATAGATAAGGAGTCAACAGCAAATTGATCAACACATTGCTGATACGCACAGTTTGCTCGAAAAGCCTAGTCAAAGGCGTGAAATCCTCTCCGGAAACGAGAATTAAATGGCAATGTATATTCCGCTGGGAATGCAACCCAATTTTAGATCAATTCGAAACTGGAAAGATTCTACTCACCTCAAAAAGCATTTCAGTCAACAACCCCCAGGGTCCATTGCCACTAGTCGGGGAGCTGATTCCTGTGCAATCATCGGACGGCGTTGAGGCAGCGACAATAACGAGGTGCAACATAGGCGATCCATGAGATGTGTCGATACTTTCGTCGAGGTACTGAGACAGATATCAAACAAATGTCACAATGATAAGGACGAAGACGCACCCGAATACAATCATGGACCCTACTGGGAGATATCCGGCAATCCGAAGAAAAGTCAACATTGACATTTAGCAGTGCCGAAGGGGAGAAAGGGATTTGTTGAGGGGGATGGTCGGCAGAACTTTCAACTAGAGCCAAAGATGTCTGCTTGGCGATGAGTGGAGCCAATTAAGAATGTAAGATAAAAATACGAACTAGGGCACGGTTATTCACTCTAAGCATTGTATTAATGAGTGAACTGAGGTAATACTGTCTAAGATCTCTCCAAACTTGAGAGATCTTTGGAGAGTTTTCAACGAGCAGAAGGACTGAAAGAGGCTGGTTGGAGACAAAAGGCTTAAAGAGAGTGCTCGACTCGTTAGACATAATAGCAGTAATTGAAATCCCCTGGACGAGTGGCGGAAGATGGCCAGAAGCGGCGTTCGGACTAGTGGGAGGAAACTAGTACCGGGGAGGGTATTTATGCTACGGCATTGCCGCCACTGTGCAATCAGAAATACCCCACGAGTGCGGCACGTGTCAGTCATTCAACGCTTCGATGAACGGCTTGCGTTGGTCTGCCTCTGGCTCGGCACTCAATGGAAAAAGGTACTAAATGTCAGCTGTTGCAATGCTTCACTCCATATGTCCGGTCGCTTGACGTGGTCCTCGACCATCGCAGCTGATTGTTCTCTATTTGTCCAGAATCTGGACCATGTCGTCTGCAGCGTAAATACCGTTGTACACTACAAGTTGGAACAAAGTTATAAGCATGCTCTTCTTGAAGTAAGTAGTTACCCGAAGACGAGACACATCGGATATGAAATGACAATCTTTGGATGCAGGGTCCATCATGTATACAAATAA
>Ga0307507_10004906_pt1 | contig 22886 bp, 19 predicted proteins | sample 7_EM_MG_FD_207223 | JGI IMG/M metagenome (GOLD analysis project Ga0307507, IMG submission 207223) | Populus trichocarpa ectomycorrhiza microbial communities from riparian zone in the Pacific Northwest, United States - 7_EM | ecosystem: Host-associated > Plants > Roots > Unclassified | place...
TTTTAGAAAAGACTGCTATTGCATACCACCCATTTTCGAGAAAAAGTGCTAAATTTTGGCGGTATGCAATAGCAGTCTTTTCTAAAAACGCTTCGACATTGCGAGTACAGCACCAGTACTCAGGGCAGTACCGTAAGACATTGCAACCGGGCCGGTATGATACGAGCACATCCACCAGCAGATCTGATCGAAGCACAGATACCGTATCACAGCCCCAAAGTCCATGCCGCTAGGCAGTCGGATAAGGTAGCCAGGGGCAATCGAGCTGTGTTGCTGCACGCTGGTACGTTTTACCGCCTCCCGTCACTGTTCAGCTGGGATGGACGATAGTGTTTGCTTATTAAGCGACCAGCTCTTGGCTCAGATTACTACCGTATTGTGACATGGCTATTGGCTCTAAACCATCGCCAAACAAATTTTATATTCCCAGGATTCCCTGGAGAGAAACGTTCCGCTAGCTTCCTGAGCTGGTCGACTGGAGTGCGCTGTGCGGTGAGGGTCCGGTTATCGGTATAACTATAGTACCTCCAGCTTCTTGGCACTCCACATTCAAAGCCTCTGAAGGAAGGGAGAAAAATAGGGCCCAGCGCCTCAGTCCAAAAATATATCATTCGCATCCCCGATGGTTCCTTAACGAGATCACCCTCAAATGTCACAGTGCTTCCCTTGCCGAATTTCTTCGCACAACAGAAAGCCCATACGAATTCTTTCATTTCTCGCACCGGCCGTGCCAATTGACCGGACTGCAATCAGTGTTTCCAGACGACATTTCTCATCTCGAGGTAAGCAAGATCTTCAATGATTGTTAACGCTCAGTTCGGATTACTAAGGATTACACTTGCTAACTCACGGCTTAGAATCCGCCACCTTTGTTCCCCCCTCCGGCCGAACGAATTGTCTTTTGAGGGCAAATACACGGAAACAACATCGACCACGGATAGATACTGGGCCAGGCCTGCGGGGATTTGGCATTGGGCTGTTTAGGCGGAACTGCTCGGAGACGGAGAAACTGAAGGAATCAAAGTCCTGGAGCAGCGGGCAGGCCGAACTAAGGCTTCGATGGCGTCTTATGTCTTCGATATCCCGCCTCTTCCACAACCACAGCCAGGAGCAACCACGGAAATTTCTGAGACTTGTTGCTGCCGAGGGAAGGGATGTGGAGGCGATAGAAAGGGTGTGGAGAAAGCTGCCGGAGGGTGATAAACACAGTTTTGTCAGCAGCGTTGGGACCTTCCTCAAGGAACACTCGTACTGGAACATGTTGAATAGATTCGTGCAGTGGTATTGTACGGGGGCCCGTCGGCCCGAAGATTCACTTAAGATTTGCGGTTATTTCAATGCTATTGTTGCAGCCAAGATACCTACGGGGGAGGCAATGGAGGGCATAAAGGTATCGCGGGACGAGCGCCGGAGGAGGGCAGACAAGCTTATCGCCATGCTACGCTACATAATTCGCGGGAATAATTTTAAAGGCCGGTCTTGTGTTGCGCAACCAGTCTTGTACAAGCTTATCTTCAATGCCTCCCTGGATGTCCTTGTGGGGCTTTATGGAGAGCTGCGGAAAGCGGAGCACCAAGTAGGCAGATATACGACTCTGCACTTGGTCAGTCGCCTATCGGATCTGCGAACCTGGGATGAGGCCTTTTCGATTCTGAGCACCTTTGAGCTCGGCAAAGGATTGGATCTAATGGTCGCAAAGGCCTGGCATGTTTTCTTAAAAATGTTCTACCAGGCAACGTATATTGGACAAGAAGAGTCTAACGGGGTCATCCGGAAGATGCTAGCGTGCAATATTGCCCCCACTACCGAGACGTACAATATCTTGATGAGCAAGGCTGTCCGCGAAGGCAATGAAGATACAATGAAGGAAGCGTTCCAGGAGATGCTCCAGGCTGGTTTCAGTCCTACCATGGTCACATATGGGATATTGCACAAGCACTACAAGCAGGTTGGGAAGCAGGAGGAGCAGATTATGGTCATACGAGACGCACTGATGTTGGACGAGAGGCTGAATGTGATATTGGCCTCTGACATCCTGCACGCCAAGGTTCTTGCCAGCGCTTCCTACGCGGAGGTCTACACGCAGTTCACTAGGTTGTTTAGGCCGGGTGCATTAGCGGCGCTCGGCCTTACTTCTGCGGCGAGATACCCAATGCTAGAAAAACTAGAGCCAAATCACTACACAATATCCATCATGATGTATGCCTTCTGTCGGGAGGACAGGGGCCTGCGGGTAGCATGGAAGATGTACCGCGAGTACCAGAGAGTGCTGAGAGAGGTTGCCAACCCTTATAGGGCGGTGCTCGTTAGAGCTGGCAGCTTCATTCCGAATTCCTTCATGATGGCATTCGGAGCCCATCAAGTGGGGTTACACTATGCTGCCACCGTGATGGAGGAGATGCTGCATGAGCGATCTCCGATCAAGCCTGGGGTAGTCTCGTGGTCGATACTGCTCCAGATCTTGGTGAAGCGGGGTGATATGGCAGAGGCGGAGCAGGTCATTGACCTGATGGCATCGAAGGGGGTACAGCCAAACGCGGTCACTTGGACCACCCTGCTGAATGGATACATGAGCAAACATAATCTCTACATGACGGGCCAGATCATCGCGCGGATGTCACGGATGTATTTGCAGCCGGACCGGGGCACGATCGATAAGCTTACAGCGTACCTGGGTTCCCAAGAGTTGCTTGGTGGGATAAGGTCCGTCGAGAAGCCACAGGAGACATAGCATGAGGGGGATGGATTAGATTTGTAGATTTGTAGATTTTTTTTTTTCCTTTTGGATTGCATTGGACTATCTATTTGTATAGCGACTGCGCTCTTGTAGACCAGCTTCTCGCTCTCCCATGCTTTCCTCTCTCATACTTTCTTGTACATCCATTCTCTCCCGCCTGAGAGTACCGTAATACCAGACTGTCATACAACACTCGCAGTGCAAAACTGGATCAATTACACCACACACATACTGTACTCGAGTACAGTACAAATAAACCATCGCATCACATCACAGGAACTACCACAGCACCACTACTTAGCCAGCCGCCGAACACACCTCCCCCTAACTTCCTCCAACTCCCTCCTCTCACTAACATGCAAGAGCCCCTCTGCAGCCTTCAATCCCCTCTCCGCGAGTCCCAGCGCAGTTTCATACTCCCTAGCATAATACCTCTCCTCGGCCGCAGCTTTAATCTCCAACGCTGACTCTTTACTCTCGGGCGCTGGTCCATCGATTCGATAATTTAGCCTCCGCGCTACCTTGTGCCCCCCACCCCCCTGTTAGTCCACCACCCGCCCACCCACCCATAGCCATTGGGAGAGAGAGGGGGGAGAGTACTTGTTTAGTCTGGCAAACGGGTTTCCAGGATCTCTTTTGTTCCTGGAATGAAGATTCGGTTTGGTGCAATTTTGCCTGGCGGGCGGATTTAGCGGAGGAGGAGGGTTCGTCGTCGTCGGAGAGGGTGAGGTTTGGCAAGTCCTCCATTCTTTGATACCGTTTGTGAGGTGGCACGGCAGGTACAGTAGGGGTGCGGGGATTTTTGGAGATTGGGGGTAAGGTGAGATGCTTGGTGGGATGGAGTGCTGCGGCTCTGATGGGGAATTGGGGGACTTGAGTGTGGTTGGTGGAGGGGTTACCGTATCATACCGGTGCTATACAGTACAGTGCTGTATAATATCATAGACTACAATAGAAGTGTTCCGGAGTTTTCTTCTGATGAAGCTCGACCTTGGTCATTGGTTGGACGGTCCATGGTGAATTGAGTCTGCTTGGGGTTCTGTCTCCGCTACGTATGACTGCATTTGCTCCTATCGTGCAGTACTAAGTTAGATGGCATTTCCAATATTAATTCATAAGGCAAGATGTGATGGGGCCGCTCGTGCAAGTGCCGTGCTTATCCGGCACCAGGAAAGTGTAGTATGATGGTTAACTTGTTTGACCAATTCACGATGGATGAAGATAGTTCTTCAGAACAATTGTTTGGCTATTCTGAACGCTACCGTGGTGGCGGCCGAGTGTGGTGCCATGCTGGTGTGCAGTGGCGCATTGCGTAGTACTGTACCTTCATTCTTATTTTAAGCTGAGTTTAAGTTCATGGGAAAGATATTGGCCGGTTTATTGTAGGAGTAAGTTAGGCTGCTGTAAGTGGTCTCTCTCTCTACCTCTCTCACTGTGCAATTGCTCGAGCACAATAGGTCAATGAGTCCACGACAGTAGGGGTCCAATGACATACTGATAGACCATCCACAAGCAACAAAAGTTCGTTCAGATGACTACCGTACCGTAGATGGTGGTAAATTTCCATCCCGAACCCACCCAGATCCCACGCAAGGTTTACGGCCCCTGTGGTAAGAGTAATACCCCGAGCAACAAGATATCGTGTCCGGTGCCTGTGTCCAGGAGACAAAGTTGACAGGCAACACCACCCATCGTATTATACCCGCCTTCATCAAGACCACATCGCATCGCACCCTGCCGCAATTAGTCTACCATGTGCCCCAATGCCAGCAACAATTAGAACAACACTCACACTCTACTTGTACTTATACGGTACTCGAGTACAGTTCGGTAGTCCAAGTTAAGCATAAACCCGTGCGAACAGACAAACGACAGACGACAAACGAACTCACCCTCACACACACACACACACTCTCTCTCTCTATGCTTACGGCTAAAAGCCTGATCGGGTGCTTACGAAAACTAGCTAGTCTATCGTAATCACTCTGACCCTGTGGTGTGAAGTGAGCATGTCGCCTGGTGGCCTGGAGCGGTGGAGGGAGAGTGAGTGGCAAAATACTGTATGCCCAGGATTGTGTGGCGAGCGGGTTGGATTTAGGTTTCTGCCTGACAATCCCGTGCCGTATCAGCCGATACAGTACTATACCGGTATAGGGTGGTGGGTGCTACAATACGATATAGGCGGGAGTTATGTTTAGCCCTTGGTCCGCCCTACCGTGGTATCCGCCGCTGGGGATGCTGGAGACTAATCGAGGTTCTGCTCATCGGTAGAGAGTACGGTACTGGTGCGGTACATACCGCACTGCCGTTCTTGCAGCTTTCAGCTTGTACTAGCACGGTACTGTACTCGAGTAGCTCGGTCAGTGGACCGTGTATGGTAACACCACCCCAGATCTTGGCTTCCTTTGAATGGCTCCTGTTACATATGTGCTGGGGATTGGGCTTTCGTACAGTGCTCCAGATTACTGGTCCCAGAGATGTTGTCTGCGCTATCCTTTCCTTACAGAGTGTCTTGGTCTACTGTATCGTAGGGCGTTGGATCTTTGCACTGTAGTACCTAGGGCTTCCCTTCCCATCTTATCTCGACTGCCGGTAGTCTGCTAAGGTTCTATGGATTTGAAATGGTCGGATCTTATCGGGAGAACACAGAAATTCTCGACCATCATCATTACCAAGGTTTTCTCTGTTAGAATTCGACTGCAGGCTAAGCTACCGGTGGTCGGGTGCAATATTAATGTCATGGTCTCAGGCTCGGGCAGGAAGATACAAGGGAAGCGAGTTGAGGTCCTTGTTCCTTTGTTCGTGGATATAGGAGCTTTATCACCGTAAAAAGTGCTGTGTGAATGAATGTATTGTTGACACGGTTACTCCATGCTACCGGTATGGTACTACCGGTACTGCACTAGGGGTTTTCAAAGTTCAGAAGAGTGACCAGGGTAAAATGATCGGCACTCAGCCATGAATTAGTGTGCATTAGACCACATATCAACAGTAGCCAATTGTATCAAAGTATTTCAAGTAACATATTTGAGGACCTCAAAGATGAGTATGGGTAATACTTGAGGATGAGTATTCCCAAAACAGCCAAGAGGCTGTATGGGACCCTTAATCTGCTCCGACCAGACTAAGTGGGCACGTGGTACCTACCGTGACAATAAACCCTTCGGTGAGAGAAATCATTTTATTACTTTTCAAATTTGATTTTTAGAATTCCAGTAATTAGAGATGATCTTGCTAACTAGATATTGTTATAATTAAATTTTTGTAGCAAAAGTTTGTGATAGCTATCACTTGTTGATGGTTGATAATAGGGCTCGGGTATTTGATAGACTGGGTGAGCACTCAGTGAGGCAGCACCCTCAGGGAGACATGACATGACTTGACACCAAATTTCTGTACGTGTACATATCAACGAAAACCACACGCAAATATTCACCAAGCCTCGCTGAGGGTGCTGCCTCACTGAGTGCTCACCCAGTCTATACATCCAAGTATTCTCACTTTACTGAAGCTGAGACTCCATTTACCGACCTCATGACCTCTGTCTCTACCCAAGGAAAATGTATCGTATGGTAAGGTAAAATCATCGTAAATTAACCGTTTTTGCGCATGCCAAGCTTACTCAAAACGCCAGAGGAAGCTAATTTTTGTCAATTTCTTTAACTTTGAAAACCCCTATTAGGGGTATTCAAAGTTAAAAATGTGGAAAATACTTAGCTTACTTTGCCCCTTCATGTAATCTTGGCACACCCAGAAACAGTTAACTTATTGCACGGGGACAAAATTAACCGATCGCGACAATGATCGCAAACACATAATTTGCCCGGTGATGACAAGCCTCATATATTCAACTATCTCAACATCAACTATAAAAAAATTAAAAAATTAAAAAAAAGTACATAGCAGTAATCAGTACTTAGTATACCATCCATCAGCTTTAATAATTACCTTTACCCATCCACCATTGATCCTGCCAGAGTATCAAATACCTTTGGATCAAGAGGTTCCCAATAATGAGTAATTGCCTTCTCAATTGTCTTTTTGACCACATCCTCAGAGCCCTTCATGAGATGGAGATCAGGATAGTGCATAGAAAGCTTATCCTTAATCAAAGACCAAATATTTGCAATTGGATTGAGATCTGGTAAACAGGGAGGAATTTTCAGAAGAGTAATCCTATGTTCTCTGAGCCATCGTGTAAAGGGCAAGTGAGTTTTAGCATTATCAATGATCAAAAAGATCTCCTCCTCTCCCAACTCTTGCTTAATATCCTCCCATATTCCTACAAAGTCATATTGGTCATAAACCTCAATAATTGACTTTGCAGTAACTCCACCCCTAGCAGAAGAAGAATCAGGAAAAACAGGAAGGAAATAACCATACTTCGGACCATAAAAAAAGACCCATCATCATTTGGCCAATCTTGCTCTCTCCCTTCCTAGGGGCTTCTTCAACACAGTTCTTATTCCACTTCTCTTTCGGATATCTAAATATCCACATTCTCCTTCTCCCCCCCCTCTCTCAATAGTGACCTCATCTCCCCACATTGCCTTCCTCCTCCATATCTTCTTTGTCCAATTTCTATGAGCCAATGCCTATTTCAATCTTTTTTCAGCCAGGGCCTCATCCAAATGTGCCCTCTCCTGTGCCGCCCACTTTTTAAGATTTTTTTTGGACAGTTTCTTCTTTATAGTCTTTTCAGAAACATCTGGTGCAATTTTCTTGGCAATGTCTTGATAGCTATTATGGCGATTTTTGAGAGCTTGCTCAACCATAGCTTGATCTTGAGCCTTAGAAGTCATAGGATGTCATCCTCTGCCTTCTTTCTCCTCGCCCTCTTGATCCCATCTTGCTCCTGTGTTTTGAATAGTAGTAAAAAGGATGATGAGGTGGTGGGAAATCTTTTTCAAGTGCATACCCCTCTCATGCAACCCACACACTCTCCCTCTTGACCTTTCACTCAAATGCTTAGAAGGTATACGTTTTTTTGCATGACTGTGAAGAATAGGAGACATTATTTCTTTAAATAAAAAAAGAGAAGATATTATAAGGAATCAGTTGAGTAGTAATGATTTTTGTAATGAGTGTTAGGCATACCAAGAATGCCAACCCAGAAGGCTCACGCACAGACCCCTGCGCACCAATTAGTCGAAGGTACAACTACAAAACAAAGATACATCTCGGTCTAGTTTAAGATGATAGTCACGTGCCTCCGACTATAAGGTCATGTGTTCGATTCACACTCGTGTCATAGTTATTATTAGTTAAAGGATAATTATGCGACAAGTCATAAATGACGGTGATAACAGCGCAAAGACGTCTGAGAGATTTAAGTGTGCGTTCCCGTTTTAGGATGCCCATAAGGTATGAACGAGAGTTCCCTAAGATGACGGACGGAATCAGAATAAACACTTAAGTAAAATATTGTAGGACGATATCAGAAAACACATAGCTGAGACCTCCAGGCCCGCTCAGAACCAGTCAGTACGAACATAAGATAAGTGCGCCCAAATTGCTATTCGAGCAATCGCTACCACAAAGCATGTTCGGAAACCTGATACGCAGAAAGTAACAAACTCTCGCGCATTGAATGGTCTGACGCCTTTCAAGTTGGCCGCTTCATATATGATTCGGTGAAGAGATATTATTACGTTGGCATTAGTCAGGTACGTGTACTCTAGACTGGCCTATTATCTACGGGATTGACACACCCTCACGATAATATGGTGGTCTACGTCTTTATAATGTGAGCATGGAGTCGAACAGTTGTCAGCGTCAAGGAGTGTTCGCACTTACAAGTTCAGAGCACTTTGTTGGGTTGATACTTAGTTGGTATGGTTAGGACATGTAGCCCGTGAACACTCAGACGCGGAATATAAATATCGAAGTGCCTCCCTTGCTTAAACAGAATCATCAAGCACCGGACAAGAGATCTTATCAATATACAAAGTTATTCCCAAAGAAAATTACCTTTACCTCTCTCTTACTTTTTATCCATCCTCATTTCAAGCAACTGAGTTTCACTACCTGACAAGCCTTCCTAGACAATAATCTCCGTTTACGAATATATATGGTCTAGCCTGGTATTTTAGTTACCACATCGGCTACCCCAAACAATGAATTGGTTGTGCGGGAATGTGGGGCAGCGATGGGTTGCCACGGTGGCTTGGGGTGATTAGGTGATTTTGTCCACGTACAATACAATTACTACCATTACTTTACTTTACCATACTATACTTTTTTTCCCAGTAGATACAGAAGGGGTTTTCAAAGTTACATCAGCAAAAATTATACTTGGCGCCTAGTACACCTGGTGCGTCTGAGGCAGAGGGGGTAGTAGCCGCGACTTGCGATTCTGGATACAGGGTTGTGTACGAATTCCCTCTGCATCTGCAAAAATATTACCTTACGTCGTGGTGCATCCTGTTCACACTGTGCACCGGACACTCCAGGTGCTTACAACCCAAACTCAGGTTCATGATGCGAACACCCAGGCTGGTTTCGTTTGAATGAGCTATTTTGTATTTGGAGGCAGAGGACATGGCCTGGCACAGTACACCCCAGCAACCCAGCCCCCAGCGCATAACCACTTCCTCCACTAGCCCTGAATGCCCCTGTCACCAAGGTTCTCTTCACTGGGACATTGTGGCCGGGAGTTATCTACTCCAAACCCTCTCCTATGCACACCTGTCCACCACTGTGCATACTATGATACCCCATTCTGCCCTGATTGTGTCCGCCGGATCCGGGAGAATACTCAAAGGGTTTGGCGGGTGTGGGGAGAAAACAACAGAGCTTGTTGGGGGGTTGAGACGAAAATGAGAAGAGGTGAGAATGTTCCCAGTCCCTCTCCCACTTGTTTGTTATCTGAATTTCCAACAAGCTCTATTCTTTGTCATGTATTTCTTGAAGTCTTTGCGTATTCTCCCAGATCCGGCGGACATTTTGCTCTCTCAGGCTTTCGCTCTCCGCCCTCCCCACTCTATCTCGTCTGCTGGATGCTCTACTGTCCGCTCCGGCCACATACCTTCTGCCCGACACATTTGTCTACCTTCTGAACCTACAATTGCCGGCTGCCCAACTTATCTGCATCCCCCAGACGCCCTCTCATGCCTTTAGTGCCTACAATTGCCCGCCTGACACTCTCTTACTGGCCTACACGCTTTAATGTTTTGTTACTTGTGGACTCTATTGGCATATATCATTGATTTCCCTTATTACACTCTCATAATGTACATGTACGATCACAGAATACTGATAGGTACATTCCTCTCCTCTAGGTCAGTTTCTTCAACCTGTGATGGCACGTCCGGTGGTTCTTGCAAGAGAGCTACATCATCTAATAGCCCCAGATTCACCCCTTGATCCTGTTGCAGTCCGCGCTGACCATGTCCTCTCCCTGCTTCTCTGAGGCTGCCAGCCGCATCTGATCCATCCATCTCAGGATATATTCTAATCACACTCCTCAATACATCCTCATCATTGGAATATCCATCCATTCTCTCAACATGCTTTCCCCACTTCTGAATTCTAGCCTTCGATATTGTCCTGATTCGTTCAATTATTTGTCCATACCTGACCTCTCCCATACTGTCCGATGTCTGTATTATACCTTCTACTAAGCCTATTATCTCATTAGGCGGCTTATCACCCCTTTGAGTACTTGTGGTTTTCAAGAGTATCCGGATACCAGGGCGCCTGGGCGCCAAGGGATCTGGACACTTCTGAATATCGCGAGTCAGCATAATTTGTCTTACCTTTGGAACTAGCAAGTGTGAAAGCTATATTATTGATAAAGCTTTCATTCTGCCAGGATCAGAGTGAATGACACAATATGGCTGCTGTCAGACAGACAAATGGGCAATCAATGTTGGCTAGAAACCCCCTCATCCATCATGCTTTTCGTTCTGGAGCTACTAGAGTATTGGTGTGCATATATTGTGTCTGAGATCTCTGGTGCTACCAATCTAAGGGAATTGAGTGTCCGCCGAATTAGATGGATTTAGTCTAACTAGTGATCGAAATAATCAGGAGAAATGTTGAAAAACTACCCCATAATCCCTTGGTGGGCAAGTGAACCTATCCTCCTCCACCTGGTATTCCGCCCTGCGTCTGCAGGCCACAGGATCATCAATATCAAGCTGATAGAGTTCTGTGATAGCCTTCTTCACAGTATGCAGATACCGAGATCTGCACGAAGTGTGCTTTGACTGGATCTGCAAACCAGTGGCTACAAGCTGCTCTCTTTACTTTGGGGATAATAGGTAGATTATTGATTAAGGGTAACTTGCCTGGTTATTTGAGTGTGGGGTAGTATCAGCAAAGTTGAGAAAGCCAAATTCCCACCGGGCATCATTCCAGCACCGGTGGACCTCTTCTTTCAGGGTAATTGGGTCCGGAAACGGATACATGAAGATCGCCCAGTCCCAAATCAGGGAACAGACTTTGGCCAGGATGCTACGCTCAAGCCCTATGGCCATATTCCGTCTGCTGCTGGTCCGCTCTCCATCTCCACTCTCCAATTGCAGCGTTGTTAGTTCTAAGTAACTTGGAGTAATGGCCGGTGTTCCAAGCGAATTCAAGACTGTACGTGAACAGGCGAGAACCACAAATGAAACATGATTTTGGCTACTATCAACTGGGGCAGGTGTTCGCCGTCCGGGGTCACCAATTCTCCGAGAACTCTGGGTATTCCCAGAGGCGATTGTCAGTATCAAAGCTTGGGAGTTATGAACCTCATGCCCAATCAGCCTCTGTGCCACTCTTTAATCTGTGATTCGATCTTTATCTTCCCCATTCTGTTCTAACTCGTTCTGGTCCTGGCTCTCCTGGCCCTCCTGGCTCTCCTGGCTCTGGCCCTCATATTCTCCATCATCAGAGTCTATACTGTCATCTACTGGCTCCAGGCCTTGCTCTCAGTTGTCCAGAACAGGCTCCCGGTTGTCCAGAACAGGCTCTGGTATCTCGAGTTGGGATGATGCTGGCCCCAGCATGGTATTCCTGCTTCTACTTACAGTAGACCCTGCTGTAACCGACTCAAGAGTGGGTGGTACTCTAGTTAACCTGTTCCTGGATTGAGATCTCTGGGCACACTCACGGCAGACCTGCCTTCGTCTGTGCCTCTCCTCCCTTGACTGACATGTTCAGTCTGCCATAAGCAGCCGTTATTATTGTGACACAGAGCGTCAGTACGACGTGAAGTCGTGTCATGAGATAGAGGGCGTAGCAACAAAATTCAGGGCGCACAGGGGGTAGAGAACGCAGAAGTGATGTCATTTGCATCAGGGCATAATGCCCATAGATCTGCGGCAATGTATTTTTTTGCTGAGGTATTGAGTGCAGGCGAATTGTGATAGAATAGGATCGTAGTGAATAGAGTTGCTAAATATCTAGTGTTTGGAAATGTATATTGGTAGGTAGCTAAGGGGGCAATATGGAGTTTGAATCTAGGAGATTGGAATTTTCTGGTAACTTTGAAGTGCTCGGGACGTTTACCGCTTATTACACTCTTTTATACTCAACCGCATTGGGACACACCTGCACGGCCGAATTGCGTCTGGACAGCGGATCTAGGAATTTGCACCTGAGGCGTTCAGCTTCAAATCAGCCGCACAACTGTTTTCCTCAATCATAATACCAGTGTCAAGGATTTAGATTTAATCAAGCAGATGAAGTGGTTTATTGAATGCGCGGACTAATCTAGGTCAAGTAGGTCTGCCTAGCGGACCACAAAGAATGCTGGTAAGGCTAGGGTTTGGAGTACACAACACTCATCTCAGAAAGTAGAAGCTGCCGCTAAGGCTCCACAGATGGGGTATAAGCTGAAAGCTAGAATGGGAAAAGGAATGAAGGGGGCAATCCGGAAGGAAAAACAGCTGGAAGAATGATTCGCACAAATTCAAAGAGCAAGGTTGAAAACTAGAAGCAACATATCCCAAACGAAAGAGGCGGAAAAAAACAAGAATGACATGCAAAAATTCCAGGAGCAAACCTCAAAAGCCAGAAAAGACACCCATAGACGAAAAAGTAGCTGCTGAACATGATAAGAATGGTCTCCAAAACACCCAAAGAAAATGTCCAAGCACCTCTCTTGCCTCGGTAGACTCTGTAGACGATGGCAAGTGGTAATTTACTACACTGGGTCAAGGCAAACTGGCCCAGCCATGGCGGGCTAATTTGAAACAGAAATAGTTAGAAATGATCGAGAACAACCCACAGAACTCTAGGATCGAAAATGAAAAACACTGAAAGGAAAAGTCGGAGATTTGCAGCATCTATAATCATGAAGCGAACTACTCTCTTTGCGGCTTCATGTTAGCCACATTGGGTCAAGGCTGGATAGCTTAGTTCATAGAACCTAATGTAAAGAAAAGAACCGGAGCGGACTCCTAAGGTCTGTTTCTGCTGACAAAGTAGTTCAACCTGCTGCCATCATAGCAGATGAAAAACATGTTTGTTGTAACTGCAACTTACCAGGTGTAAAGTATGGACGTGAGGTGGCTTGAAAGCTAGTGGCCGAGCCTAATTTTCATCTGGTATCTGCTGCTGCCAAATCTACAAGTGCATCGTCGGCATAGAGATTAGAGTGAGAATGGCTTCGGCTGGGGGTATCAACTTGAGTCACCAATGTGTCAGCAGGCAGCTAGGCGCCGGAGGCTCGCATCAACAGAGTCTCAGCTGATATCCTTAGCCGTAGCTGCTCAGAGACAGCTGAGACTAGATGGTGACTCAGATTGGGAGCCAACGGAGCAGGACTGTTTGGCGGCCTAGGCCTGGCCGTCAGTTGTCAACAACGATTAACCTTCCCCTGGACTGTATCTGGTTCACCCTCAAGACTACTGTCGATTATTGGCAGTGGGCGATCCTTCTCACAGGTTCTGCAGCGTCATCTGGACCGTTCAGTTCGTCAGCCCCAGCCATGGCTGCTACGTCACATTTGCCACTGCTATTGCCTGCAATCCGTGTAGATTGCTGGAATATCTGTTTTAGGTCGGTCTCCCTTTCCTCTTTGTCGGCCTGCCCTCAAGGCACAAATGCCCAAGTTAGTAGGCGGGGCAGAAGGTTGCTGACTAGGAGATAGTGTGAAACTGGAATCCAAGGCTCCCACGACCCTGGTGGTTGAACTTCGGTTTGAGTCTGGCTCAGGTTCACTGAAGTCCGCCGGACCACTGCCCTCCCTTTGTTCATTCTTTTACATGCTACTCCCAGTTTTTTAAGTACTCAACCTGGTGATTCTCTTTGCGGCTGCAGCGGACGACTCAGGCTGGTGGCTGTCTGAGTCCGACTCATTACTATGAACGGAGGGATTGGGAGATGAACCACTCTTATCAAGAAGGTCAAAATTCACGGCACCGTGGGGGGAGTTCCATCTCCTCCATGAGTGCAATAGCCACAGAAGAGCAGATCCATTGGTTCACTTGGCAAATTCATTGACAACCACATGTGGACATACCTCCTGTTTCCGATTGAGCTTATTTCAGCAACCGGCAGCAGCTGCTCAGGATCATCATGCAGGATGCATGTACCCACTTAGGTGGCACCAACGAGCAGAGGACAACCACCTGCAAAACATTACTGTGCGTGTGGTGCACTGCCGTTGCGCCAGGATACCAGGTGGGCTAACTTGGCACCTGTGACGTTAGGTGCACCCGATGCCCTGTTCCCACTCGCGTTTATGCCAGGTACGTCAAGAGGCACGGTTGCCATACAGGCTCACCTCTGTACGCTAGTGGCTACACAACCTTACATCCCATGCTTCCGGACGCAGCTCACAACACCATCATACCTCCAGATTCACTACTCATTCATTCAACCTCCAGAGTACGACTTGAGTATTAGCTGCAGTGGCTTTCCCGCCATCCTTCTTGACTGGAAAGGGGGTACCCTTGGCACACATGATTGGGTTAGTGAGGAAGCCACTGTTTGCTTCATTTTAATTTTGCACTTAGGCTAAAGACACTTAGACTCCGCAGTTCTATTTTCAGAACTTCATCTTTCAAAGAGCGAAAATGCCAGCTTACTCCAGTCTGAAAGCAAGTGATAGCTATGACAGTCTCAAGCACACTTCATTGTTGTGGTTTCTCGGCACTTGGCCTTTGACGCGACATGACCTGACTCCGGATTTTCCCCTCAACTCTCTATCTCCTCACCACTAGACCCACCCTGAAGGCTCCACTAAAACCTCAAGAGCGATTCTGAATCAATCATCAGCATCAGGCTGGGCTCAATGCCAGCTACCCACTGGTATAGGATCCATCCCTACCTGACTATTATTCATGGAGTTATAGGTATACAGGCAGGCAGAGCTTTACTCGATCGCAGATTACTCCACAACCGCTCGACGGATTCAGATTCTGTTTGCTTGAGCTTATTGGGCTCGACGCCAGCCACGCAACGGTAGATAGGACGTCTCTGTGGCATCAAAACCCAAGATTTCCCTGACATCTCTGGAGGGGGGCTTAGGTAGCATGCTGGTGGAATTTTACTCAATGGCAGATTACTCCACAACTGCAATACAGATTCAGATTCTGTTTTGTGGAGGTTGTTGGGCTTGACGCCAGCTACGCAACGGTATAAGGACGTCCCTCTGGTATTAAAGCTCAGGATTTGGCTAACTTCTCTGGAGAGGGTCCAAGGTAGCATGCTGCCGGAATTTTACTCGATTGCAGATTACTCCACAACCGCTTGACGGGTTCCAATTCGGTTTGCGGAAGGTTGTTGGGCTTGAGGCCAGCTACGTAACGGTATAAGGTACGTCCCTGTCGCATAGAGGCCCATGAAGTTCCTGTCTTCAGTAAAGATATTACGCTGGCAGAATTATATTTGATTGTGGAGCTCTCCACAACCGCTTGACGGATTCAAAGTCTGTTTGCGGGAGGGTGTGGGGCTTGATGCCAGCTACACGCCGGTATAAGGCCCATCCCTACACCGTCAATAACCATGAGGTTACCAGTCTGACTGAGAGGGATACCCGGAGGGATACCCGGAGCAGTCATGGGGAAGCCATGTGTGCGGTGGCGCCCCTAGTAAGATATCTTAGCTTTAGTACTCCTAGTATTAGAAATTCAATAGAAAACTATTCAAATAGAGTGTATAAGTGTATATTATGACCTAGGTCAGAAAGCTAAGGGGTGACCCTTGACCTGATTCCATCAGGAAATTGTATTTCAAATCTGATCCCCAATAGCTAGATACTGATTGCCATTTGCGCCTCGTGGGATTAGTGGCCCATCATTCCTTGCTTCAACTTTCCCTTGTTCGTCTCTGGTGGACCCCTACGTTCTGCCCATCCGCCCCTGTTGCTCTCCCGTGTAGACCTGTACACTTTCGTTGCACTCAGATTCTCCCTTGCCCAGACCTTGATCCTCCCGGCCCGCGCTTGTGCAGACCTTTAGCTTCCAGGTCCGCGCTTGCGCGGGCTTTCACTCTTCTGGTCCGTGCTTGCATGGATCTTCACCCTCCAGGTCTGCGTTTGCGCAGGCCTTTACTCTTCTGGCCCGTGCTTGCATGGATATTCACCCTCCATGTCCGCGCTTGCGCAGGCATTTACTCTTCCGGTCCGTGCTTGTGCGGACCTTTATCCCTTAACTCTCTGCTTGTGTGGACCTGGTCCTCCTGGTCCACCACATTGTCACCCCTGAATCCCCCTGATCCGCCTTTTTGTGTCCCATGAATCCCCCTGGTCCATCTCCCTTCGACCTCCATTCCCCCTTGGTCTGCCCAGGGGCTGCCACTCAACCCCACGGGTCCTCGTAGCTGTGGACCTCGGTAACCTCGTTCATTCGTTGTTTGGATCATGAGCCTCCTGTCTCATCCCGACTTGGATCTCAACCCTCGGATCGAGCTACAACGCGCCTCAGCAACCCTCCAGTTGCTCCTGCCACCATGCACTTATTTCTGGAGTCACTCTTTGGCTTCTCGCGTCATTCTGGTCTCCCCTGGATGCTCCTAGGGGTGGTGTAGTCTTCGAGATCACACGAATACGTTAAAATCGCGATTCGGAGTTACTGCGCTCCTTCACTTTCTGCTCCCTGTTTTATTTCCTGTGAACCTCTTCCCTACAATCAGAATCCTTCTACCTATTACTTTTGCAGAGTGTTTCGCCTAGTTCTGCCTTGCCTCGCTACCCTTTTATTTTCACATACACCGCCGATTCTAATACACATAATAGTAGGTCTCTAGGTCTATGTGGCTATTCACGATCCAGCTATTTGTTCCCCGGATTTTTTCCCCTTCTAGCAGATGAACTGGCCCCTCAATTGGTTCCACTTCCGCAACATACCGATCCCGTTCATTGTGCACAACCTCCACACACCCATGGAAGCGGTTCGGCTTGCCCAATTGCGTCGCATACTTCATTCCTACTAGCATAACCAGCTCCAGAGGTTCTGTCACTTGGGATTTGTTTCGTTGTGTGGTCTGTGGAATTACGGCCTTAGATCGGCTGAACGAAAAGTTCGGTAGCGGTTTGCATGGCTTCCGCCCTTGGAATGAATCCTTGTCCCTGTGTTGACTTTCCCGCACCCAAATATCGTGGCTTAGCGGCTCTTTCTTTCCTGCCTCTTTGGTACATCGCAACAGCCTCCTCTCGATCTCCAACGGGAGTTGAAATGGCTGGAAGTAGTTGGCCACTGAATTGTAAATTTCAATTATTGTGGATTCTGCGTAAGTTTCTCTCCGGCCGAGGACCCTCTCCGCCACACGTTGCCCCCAGAGCTCTTCAAAATAATCGTGGAAAAGCACCGGTAGGTCAGGAATAGAAAACTGGTCCGCAGTCTCACTTAGCGAGAACTGCTCGATACCTCTTGCCCTCCCTGCTAATCTAGTCCGCTGAATTAGCTGATCTACTTGCTGCTTCCGCTCCGGGACCTGAATTTGAAGGCTAATCGGGGGCGCTAGGTTCTGGCTAGGTCTGCTGCTGGCTCTAAAGGCGTGCTGGCGTATCTCCGGACCTCTCTCCCGGTGTCTCGCAACGCTGGTAGAGAGCAATCTCTCATTGCGAGTCTGCATACCGAGGGCGCTGGCGGTATCATGATCATAAATTCCGCTTAAAGCAATGTACTCTGAGGTCTGGACCATGTAAGCGATCCTGGTATATCTATCATTGTACCAGAGCATTTGCTTCTCATATTGTACTCGATTGGAAGCGCGGTATGCTTCTTTGACATTTTCTATATGCAGGAGTTCCAATATATCAGCAGAGAAGTTGTCAGGTGATCCCATTTGACGGATGCTATTCGAGACATGACCCAGCATGTGCACTTTTTGGAAACTGGAAATAATAGATCACAGTCTCCAGTTTTTCCTTCTCCACCTTCATCCGTGCCCTTGACCATCTCTCTTCGCTACCCTTCGCCTCTATCGTGGCCCACTTTGTCTCGAAGTTCTTGGTCCTTGCTTTGGTGCTTTTTTGTGGACGAAACACGGACTTGCTCGTGTAGAATATGGAGAGTCTGTTATCCAGCAGAGCGAGTGTGTAATCAGGGTGGTTGGGCTGTCCAAAAACCAGGAGAAATTCGACGATGGATCTGACAAATGCTAGGACCCATGCATCTTCTGATTGGCTAGATCAGACCCCATCGATCAATATTGGGCCTAGCACAGCTAGTAAGAATCGCATCATAGTTCTAATCTCTTTCCCCTGCCATGAACTGACCTCTTGGTAGCCTCGCTTAAACGGTTGAAAGCCCGGGTATGGCGGGATTGACTTAAAACGGTCATTGAACCGGCCTAGAATCTTTTGCTGCTGCAGATATCCCACCAACCAATCTATCATCGTCTTAAGAATTCCTAGATGCACGAGGTGAAGCGCGTCCGGTTGCCAGAGCCTGTACACATTGCAAAAAAAAAATCTCCAAAAAGGATTTCTCTCCACCTGCAGACCAATGGACGCTAAGTACTCTGCATCTTCGCTGTTTCCTCGTTCTAGCGCTTGCTGATAGGACTTTGGATCGCGGTCTCTAACCCCCCCAACTCTACTACTCAGCTCGTACCCCATCTCAGTCCCCGGAATCTCGCAAATTGGGCAAAGCCTGTTGATTATTCTTGCCAGGATGACATGTTCTTGGTAGTCAGCAATCCAGGCTGCTAGGATCGGATAGCATCGGCGGACCTTGCCATCAGCGCAATCTCACTCATACCCTGGGCCGGCTATATCCAGCTCTGTTATTGGCTTCAGAATACCCTCAATCACTTGATGCCAAGACCTATGAATCTCGCCGTCCTTCGGGTTCTTTTGAGGAATTGGTAAGAGAGCAACTAGTACCCATGCGCATTTAGAGCCCTGCCGTCGGAAATATTTACTAATGTTACCGATCGACATATAGACCGGCCAAGCAGCCTTCTCTCAGGAGAAGTTTGTAAGGTGGGTTTTGTCGGAAGCCAAAAGGAGGGGGCCATCCGCAAAATGTAAAAACCACTCCTGGTCCACCAAGGGGGGTTATGGTCCCCCTGGTCCTCCTGGCCCACCATGATCCACCCTCATCCACATTTTCGGTAAAATTTCCAAAAGTGTGGATTAGAGCGGATCGGAGTGGACCTGGTGGCCCACGGGGACCACGACCCCCCTTGGTGGACCAGGAGCGTTCAGGACCACCTTGGACCACTCTCCGACATTTCCCTCATGGGGACCACTGTTCCACCTCTGGGCACTAAGTCTTGGGTATCCCCCCACCAGTCTGCAGTATGAATCTCATTATAGACTCCTCGGCCAGTACTATCGAAGAGGCGCTCAGGACCGAAGACCATATGGTCCACAAAAGGTAAATGGCTAAGAAGTAGGCGGATGCAGTGCAGGATGTTCCGAGAGTACAATGTTCCGGACCCACATGGGAACGCGGACCAGCTTCGGGGCCCAATACCGTGTTTTACGCCCTCAAACAAAGACCACAGTTCATCTGCAGTCTGGAACGATGTACACCTGTCATCATCCAGTCTACGCTGTAAATACTCATCAATCGATCCTTTTGTCAAGCCCGACCGCAGCATCCACCATCCAAGCTCAAAGTCCTATTCACTTCGAAATGGGTGCCATGGGTTCCAGTCTGCGTTTAGGTATCTGCGGTAAATTCCACCTGCAGTGCCATAGGATCTCCCGGCTTCACACGAGTGGTACTTCGTTTTGCTGGGGTCGGGCAAACAGGTTAGGTCTGGGTCTTCTGGTTCTGAGCTTCTCGGTTCCTGAACGCTATCTGGGTCTCTGCTTTCGAGATCTGTGGGCGGCTGCCATCCAGTGACTTCCCAAAGATGTTAGTTTGGGCCGAGGGAGTACGTGATCCAGTATAAAACTTACGGCCCACCCAAGGATTGTCATCTCCGGGATGCCAATTGCTTGCACCTCCCTCTCTTTCGCTCAGCGGACTCCTTGGGTACGCCCTCTGTTTCTGCTATGTCGGCGTCTCCCTTTTTAGGCACTAGTTACGGTGAATTGATATGCCCTTACGTGTCTTGAAGGGCCTTCCGCAATCTGGGCAGGTAGGATTCGACGTCATCGCGTTGGAATAATGCTGTTGCCGTGATAGGATCGATGTGATAGGAGCACAAAGGGTACGGTGTTTGTACAAGTGATATATTTGTTGTATAGGGCAGGGGCTGTTTTGCCGGTTAATTATAGCTGACTTGTAACAAAACATCTCTCCTGGTACTTTGTACTAGTACAGCACGTACGCGGTGTGCTGCATGGATGTGCCAAGGCGGGCCTACCCCAGGTGCTCGGTAGTGCACCCGACACGGATCTTGCCGTACAGACTCTGCCATACAGACCCTGCGGCAGTCCACCTGGTCGGCAATACACTACTCTACCATACTTGAAAATCAGTGTTTGTTCAAGTGTACTGAGCGTACTGTTCGCCTTGAAAAGAGATGTTCATCTTGAAAAATATAGCTTATCTTGAAAACAGATGTTTGTTCAAGTAGGCGAAACGCACTGTTCCCTGGGGATGGGTGAGACTTGCAAGCACAGTATCATGAACTCTGTTTCTTGAAAGAGTCCAGAAAGGATATAGAGAGAATGGTTTTCCCCTCCCAGCCAGAAGATCATACACCAGTAAGTCTCCAGTACACAACAGCTTATATTAGAACACAAACCCTATTCTACACGCCAATACCTAAACCCTTCATTTCAGTCCTACACCCTATGGCACCCCGGCATCGCGTTACGGTCTTTTCCAATCGAACTCTTTCCTCCGGCCTTACCCAAGACCGCAAATATCAGAACCATTATCAGATACACATAGGTACTACGCAGTCCCCAAATAGGTACGAAAATCTCAAGCTTCCAGACTCCAAGCTTCGATCCTTACGATCCTCAGAACGTCTAACATTCTCAACTCATAGAACAATTGACTTCGCGGACCTAGTAACCCTGCGTACCAAGACTCTCCAGCTAAATTAGATATATAATTAGGTAAGCAAAATTCTTACTATTTGCTACCACCGCAGTTACTAAGTTGAAATTGTGGGGTAGAATACAGACCTTCTGAGAATGGCGCCCTCGGCAGCTGATATTTGTGTAAAACTTGGCTATCCCAGGGTCACAGACAAGGACTATAGAGTATGGGTTTCGAACTTCAAAAGGACCTGGCTTCGTCAGTAGCATCCGGAGCTCATCCCCGGACCAGGGGCTCTTGTGGCCGAGGTGAAGACTCTCGAGTAGGAAGCCAGGATCCGAAAAATGTATACCGACTTCCCAACTCAATGGGCTCTGGCAAACTTTGCGAATCCGGCGGATCGTCAGGAGTGCACTAGGCAATTCCTAATTCTGCAGGCGAAAAAGGTCCGCTCCGATTTATTAGACGAGACAAAAGCCGCTGCCGCTCAAGCCGTTGTCAAACGTGCCAAACGCCGTGCGCCGCCCACCGCAACTCCCGCATCCCCCGCATCCCCCGCATCCCCCGCAACCCCCAGAACTGCCACTGCCCCCGCGACTACCGGAAACCCCAGGACCTCCAGAAACCCCGTGGCTACCAGGAGCCCCGCGACTGCCACTGCCCCAGCGACTACGGGAACCCCCAGGACCCCAAAAGCTCTGTGGCTACCAGGAGCCACCAGGACCCCAAGAAACCACGTGGCTACCAGGAGACCCCCAGCTATTAGGAGCCCCTTGGCTACCAGCAGCCCCTTGGCTACCAGGAGAGCATTAAGTACCAGGAGCGCATTAACTACCAGGAGAGCATTGACTACCAGGAGAGCATTGACTACCAGGAAGCAGGCAACGAATGATGATGATGAAGCCGAGGTTCCTGGGAGCACACCTGCAAAGCGGCGGAGACAAGTGGAGCTACCAGAGTTGCGGTTTACCGCTTTCAGCGTCTCCTTCCGCGGTCCTGACAGTACCCACTCTACGACCTCCGCTAGTGTTACAATCCTCTCCTCTCCGGGTGATACTTGCAGCAGGTAACCGATAGTCTCCTAACGATCACTGTTTCTTTAGCCTGATAGCTGTTGTGATAGCTAAGTCCGTTGACTCCTATCTAGCAACGTCGATCGCTAGGCTCATATAAGACAGTCGTGTCTTGATTCCCGAAAGCGTGATAGATAAAGATCTTTGGATTGAAAGTATATAGTATGAAAGAACTTAGATGGTTGCGTGAAGAACCCAAATCCTATGCCCTTTTTTTTCTTTCTTTTTTTTCTTTTTTTTATTATCATGCGTTCATTGTTTCTAGGTACAAGAAGCTTCGTGCAGCGCTAGCTATGGAAAGAACAAAACCTATAAATCAAAACAAATAACAAAAGAAACCAAATAACCTCTCCCTCCGCGATGACTGAAAACTTCTTTAGCCTAAAACCATTCAGCTACCGCTCCTCTCGGAGACATAAATATAGGAAAGTTTTAACGACACAAGCTACTTCTCATCTGCGCATTTCTTGCAAGGAACAACTTTAATACGGAAACATAAAACCAACTAAAACCTAAACCTATGCACAAAAGCATAAAGAAAACCCTACAGGCGGAGCTAGTTGAAATTTTGGGGTGGGGGGATTTTATTTTAGGGTGAAGGGGGAAAAAAGTGATCGGGGACCATGTCCGGTGGGAAGCCGGTCCTCGTGGTGGTGATGTATTCGCCAAGGGCTCGTAGTAGGTGGGGTTCAGACCATAAGTTGGCGTCTTGGCCGAGGGAGGAGACGTCTTTCAGTAGGAGGTCTCGGT
>Ga0307507_10004907_pt1 | contig 22876 bp, 3 predicted proteins | sample 7_EM_MG_FD_207223 | JGI IMG/M metagenome (GOLD analysis project Ga0307507, IMG submission 207223) | Populus trichocarpa ectomycorrhiza microbial communities from riparian zone in the Pacific Northwest, United States - 7_EM | ecosystem: Host-associated > Plants > Roots > Unclassified | place...
TCTGTACGCAGAGCTTCGTGCAAAGCTCCATGTAGAGCTTCGTGCAGAGCTTCGTGCAGAGCCTCCGCAAAATGCAAAGATATTAGAACTAGAATTTTATTGTAGGAATGCCAAGAATAATCGCGATTCTGGGAATTCTTATCGATAAGATCGTAATCGGATCTAATCGCGATAAGATTTAATTGTTAAGACCTCTGGGTCGTTCATCGCAGCCAATGCATAGCACTAGTCTTAGTATCAACCAATTTCGTTCCTCGCAGTATACGTAGCTTAGTATCCATTAAAAAGGATTATTAAGTCGTAGCAGTACGGTGCAAGCGTCCGATAGAGAACGTACAGTCGTCAGTTAGTCATTCGATCGGTCAGTAGGTAGGCGTACGCGTTTGGTTAACAGATATATACGTTGCCTAGTTAGTCGACAAGTTTATACAGTCAAAAAGGGTTACCGCTCGGCATATACTTCCCCATAGCATAGGCAGCCATTTAGTAGAGAGAATTAAATAAAAGAGGAAGAAGAAAACAAAAAACTTATAAGGGTGCCTACACGGTGTAGGGACTAAGCTTCTCGCAACTCAGCCACCATAGGACTTCAATAACAATAACAATGATTCTGGCCTTGCTTTGTTATAGAAGTATACATCTCCTTCCTTTGCCTACTAGTATATAGGGCTCCGTCACCTGTTAACCACCCTAGGCCACAGGGCTTTTCTAACCTGGGATACAACAGCCTGTAATCGACTAAGGGATCTTGATATAATATCACAGCGACTTAGTCAATCAAGGTATAAGCGTCGTAAAGAACGTATGCAAGCCTATATAATTGGAATGTCTATGGACTTGGATATTAAGATAAGGAGCAAAAAAAGGTCGTGGAAAGAATATATCTATATATATGGAGCCAAGACGTAAGCGAACCCCCTAACTAGGTCCTATCTAGGTTACGCACATCAGTGCCGTAATACTCTGCATTTGCAACTCTTTAAGGCAACTTAAACTCCAATTTAGACTCCAACGGCAATTCTAATTCTAATAGTAATTTAAATTTAAGATGGAATAAGGAATGTATATGCGGCATTATATATCGGTTTAGCAATTGCTATTATATTGCTAAGTATAAGCGCCCTTAAGGATGGAGACTAAGGGCAGACATCCAGAAGAAGGTAGATAAAACTATCTTATCTACGCCTTAAATTAAACGCATTGTTAGCTAAATCTAAAAAAGAGGACAGGAAGTAAAGGAGAGCAATTAGAAGAACACAGAATCTATAATTAATTTTAATTCTAAAACCCTAGCTTCTATTATACTAACTAGCCATTCTGCTGCGTTTAGTACTGGTTAAATTCCTTTAAAACTCCAGAATACCTAAATACTTAATCCTAGTGCAAATACCCACATCTACAATAATAAAGAAGACTTTACCTTCTCCTACCTAGTAGCAGAAGACAACTACCTGATTACTAGCGGAAATTTTAAGAAATTTTAAGCCTACGGAATAGTAACTATTACTGTTAATACACCTACTAGGAAGTGAAAAATGAAGCCATCCTATATAGCACTAGTACTCACTATATTTATAAATATTGTAGCACTTTTAAGAGCTACTAATAATAATATTTATTTCAACTTAGGACGAAACTTACTATACTATCTAGCAACTGGCAAAACAGTCTACTATACAAAACGACTAGGGGGCTACTAGGCACTAATGCACAGAGAGCCTATAAATACCTTAGATTTGTTAACTTAATCGACCTTCTTAATAGGAAGATTTTAGCTAAGCTAAATAGCCCGTAAACTAACTGGAGCCACAGCTACAAGATGGTATAAAATTCTTAGCTATATAGGACCTAATACTATTACGCAGCTTCCTAAGTATGTTATTGGCATAAAGCTAACCGAATTAACTACTAAACGAGCACCGCTTAAAATTGAATATAAAACTTACTTATTAGCAAAGCACACACAGCAGATCTCTTAAAGACGAGAACATAAAGTTCTAGCTACTTAACCATTTGAACGGCTCCATTTAATATTATCTACCTTAGAGTACTAGGATATAACGGCGATAGATATATTATGTATTTCTATTACACGTATTCCAAATTTAACTTTGTGTTTACCTCTAAGAACAAGGATAAAGCTACTGTCCTACCTACTATTTGCAAGACTTACTATTTAATTAAAATACAATTCCACTAAGACGTTGTCTTCTGCTAAAGCAATAATAAATAAGTATTTAGATAAATGGAAGATACCCTATAAGTATAGTATATAGATAAGGGCATTACTTTTAAATGCCGAGCACTGTATACTAAGGAACAAAATGGCGGAGCTAAACGATCTGGAAGAACCCTTATAGAACGATTAAAATCTATATAGCTGGAAGTATCTTTATCCCCATCTTTAGGACTAAAGGCTTTCTTTACTGCTGGATACGCACTTAATTAAACACCAAATAAGCAACTAGGATGGAAAACTCTATATAAGATCGTCTACGGCAAGCCGCTATTACTTACCTATATGCATAAATACGGTTATAAGACCTATACGCTAAATAAATAAGTTAGAAAGGGAGACAAGCTAGCTCCTTATATATTAATTAGACACCTAGTTGGCTACAATTTAACTAATATCTACTAAATCTAGATTCTAAGCCTTTATAAAGTTATTTAAACCAGAGACGCCATATTTAATAAGACCTTGTTCTATAACTTTAAGGGTTAAAATATTAACTACCTACTAAGGGAAGCATTAAAAGACACTATCTAGATAATCAGTCTACTAGAACCTCTTAAAGATAAATCTAAGAACAAATTTATCTTATATAGACCTACCTTAAATACAGATTAAATAATAATATTAAGTGACTTAGCAGGGCTTCCTATAAAGGATATTAAACAGCTACCAACTCCTAGCAGAACAGTATCTCTAGATCTACTAGAAATAAACACCACACTAGGAGGACTTTAAGATAATATTTTAGATATAATTAAAACAGGTTCTACCTAGCTAAGCAGTTTACTAGAACTATTAAATATCACTCCATAAGCTAACGAAGTCTTAGCTAATCCTTTTGCTAACCTTATCCTACTAAAAGGTTCCAAATAAATTTAACGTTAAGTATACGCAGCAGCACTAGCCAATTTATCTACCCTATTTGGTTACTACGCTGGATTTGCTATAGGACTAGTAAAGGATATTAACCAAACTAGATCCTTATCTCTATATTAGGATAATCCTCTCCCTAAACTAAGGAACCTTAAAGAGCTAAGAAAACACCCTTTAACTACTAGCTTTTGGGGGGCTATAGAAGGAGAATATAACGACCTAAAACGCCAAGGGATATTTAAGACTATCCTAAAGGAAGAAGCAACCAACAACTAGATCCTCCGCTAAAATAGGTCTTTAAATACAAGTTTGATAGCGAAAGCTACCTATAAAAGCTCATAACTTGACTATGTGTCCGCGGAGACATATAGATTACTAAGGAAGAGACCTATGTAGCAACCCTAGCTACTTAAATATTCCGTGCCCTTATGGCTATAGCAGCCGCATTTAATTTGGAGATTTAACAGTATAACGCTGTAAATATATTTATAAATGCAAGACTAGATAAGCCAGTCTACTGTTACTACCTAGAAGGCTTTAATTAAAACGGACATATCCTAAAGCTACTTATAGCGCTATACGGATTGAAAATCTCACCTCTACTTTGGTATAAAGAGCTTACTAATATACTAGCAAAATTTAGATTAAAACCTGTCTTAGGTACTAACTGCCTTTATACTAATAGACGACTTATTATCTTCTTTTATATAGATGATATTGCCGTTCTATTTGCCAAAAAGGACCTTTTAAAACTGGAAGAATTTAAAGCTAAACTGCTATACTAATACGAGATCCGTGTACTAGGAGACCTATAGTAGTTCCTAGGAATCCAAATCAAACAAGATCAACTAAGTAGAAAGCTCTAGCTCTGCTAAGATTCTTATATTAAAAAGATAGCCAGTTAATTTAATATTTAACCAGGAAGATTTCCTAAAGTCACTACTTCTTACTAAAGAACTAACTCCGTCCAATTAGCAGACGCAGACAAATCTTTAAAGAATACTGGCCTATTAGCAACGGGTTAGTTATATTACATACCTTGCCGTATTTAGAAGACCTAATATTACTAAAACACATTCTAAGCTGGCCGAATTTCTTATTAATCTAAATTAAAAGCACCTTAATGTATTAAACCAAGCCATTGCCTATTGCCTTAGAACAAAATATATAGCTATTAAATACTTTAGCGAAGTATTTAAAGTACATATCTACTTTAGAAACCCTAAAGAAGAAGATATTACCTTTTATATAGTATCCGACACAGTATTTGTGGACTATAAAGACACCAGATGGAGCTCTTAAGGATACCTTTTTATGCTATTTAGAGGACTAATTAACTGGAAGGTGACCCTATAAAGATTAGTGACTTATTTAACTACCAAAGCGGAGCTTCTCTCCCTATCTACAGCTGCTATTAAGATTATCTGGTGGCAGCGTTTCTTTAAGGCAATCGGCTTCAATTTAGAGCGTGAATTTACCCTGCTATGCAACAATATACAGACCGTACGCCTACTAAGATAGAATACACCAAAACTTAATACCAAGCTTCGACACATTGACGTCTATTAGCACTAGCTTAGACAGAAGGTCTAAAACAAAAAGATTAATATACAATAAGTCCCTATAGACAAGATGCCTGCCAACGGCCTTACCAAAATTCTACCCTATTAAAGGTACGAGGCGTAGATAAAGCAATTGAATTTGGTGGATATTTGATATTAAATTGCTACTGCATTATCTGATAAAGATTCTTAAACATTACCCTATTCCTAAATTGTATCTAAATATCCTATTTTGGTATAATTTTGACCTTCATTTTTTCTACAGCTTTGACTACACCGTCAAATCTAGGGGTGTGTGTAACCAACTACGGTACCCTGCTAAACTACTACTGTTTACCTGCATATTGCCTGCGTATCGCCTGCGTATCACTTACGTATCACGCTGTTTTAGTTACATCTTAGTCTTCCCTTTTATTTATCTCCATACCTTCCTTATGTATATAAAGAGGCTCTAGAGCTACATTTCATAATAAAGTTGTTTACTTAATACTCCCACACTGCAAGCTTATATATAACACTAGAGTTTAACTAGTACATTTCCTTAAAATAGAAGTAACCTTATCTTATAGTTAGCTGTGTAGATTATATACTTAATTACGCCATTATATAAGTGCTTATATAGCGGGTAAGGTTTAAAGTTAATCCCTTAGGGTATTAATTTATCTTGGAACCTATAGCAAAACTTCCCCTTTCTATTATCCGCTTAAATCTATACAGCTTTATTCCCAGTAAATCTTTCTACCCTTATAATAATCTCTTTAATATGTGGCAGTACCTCTTTAGTTTAGAGGGTTTTAAGAAGAATAACTTAAGTATAGCGTATAGCACTGTCTAGGGCTAGGAGGTAGTAGTTATAGCCTCTAATTAATATACCAATTCATCCTATAGTATTAAAGTATAGTCCTTAACTAGGTATCTTCTCGCGCTTGGTCATCTTCTTATTTAATATTTCTCGCATCTTCCTAGCTAGACAAGCTTCGCATATACTCTTACTAACTAGTACTACTCTCTTTTTAAGCTTTATACCTAGTAAGGAGTACTATAGCTTAAATAGGTCGCTATAATTTATATATCTAGTCTAGTGGTACTATAGCTTAGCATCTATTTCACTAACGTTTAGTTATAAATTATATACTTCCGTTATTGCATTAAGTGCTCCCTAAGGCTCCTATAGTACGTAGAGGTTATTCCTTATAATAGCCTTAAATATTGCTCCTAATTTATGCTTGCTAGTAGCTTAATTGTCCATATTAAAGGTAATTAAGTAGCTTTCCTAAGCAAGAGCTCTTACTAAGATTAGCTTAATTGTCTTAAATAAAGGTATAAGCTGGACGTCTTTTAGCCTTAGGCTGCTAATTTAAACCCAGCTATAACCTATAACAGGTATAGTAATCCTATTTACAGTTCGCATATGTTAAGGTATATTCTATCTCTTTAAGTATATTAGGTCTGATTAATCACTAGTAAAGTATTTAGTTATACTTAAGTTTAGAGCCTAAGCTAGAGATATTATTGTAAGTATAGTATGTTTAGGGTTAAGGTTAAGGTAGATTAAATTACTATTAAATTTTTCCTTAGCTATTGCTATATTCCCTACTTCCTCTACCTTAAAAGCACCTTAATCTTTCTTTTTAGTGTTGTTAAATTGGAATTATTTAAGCAGGGGATAGTTTTTCTAGTAGTAACCTTTCTAATAGCATACTTTACACTTGTCTCTTTCTAGTTATCTTAGCTCTTTGCTTATTTAAGATAATAAGCTATAGTAATAACGTGATAAAGAATAATCGAATCTACTAGCACAACCTCTACCCCTTATTCGACCTTAGTTTCCCCTTCTCCCCCTAGTTTGTCTTTCCTCTTATATATAAGTGCTGCATTTTATACTTATATAGGAAGAGTAGTCTCTTGCTCCTAAAGAAGAGTAATATAACTCTTAAGGTTTTATTTGCCTTGTAGACACTAGGTCTTTACATTTTACTATATAATATTACTCAGGAGGGCCAAGAGTAGTTACTCTTTAATATTATTATTAGTAAGTACTTAAGGTGTAGAGACTAGATTAATCTTAAATTAATTTAGTATATAGATAAACTTAACAATTTATATTTTTATAGGGTCGAATATAGTACTATAGAACTCTCTATAAAGTCTAGAGATATAGACCTTATTAAACTTCTTTATTCCTTCCCATATTCCCTAAATATTATACTCCTTTATTATTGCACGCATCTCTTCCTAACAGTCGTCCCTAATAGAGTTAAAGATAATCTTATTTACTTTCCCTCTTCTCCTCCTCCTATTAGCTAAATTAACTTAAGCTAGGTCTTCTATACCAGTAATAAAATCCTACCATTTTACTATAATTAGGGCTGCCTTATAGGTGCGCTCCTAATCTGCAAAATTGTCTTTATTAAAAATAATATTTTTATATGTAGGTGCCGTTGCGGTTAAGGTAGATAAGGTTATTTCTGGGGGTTAATATTAAGTCAGAAGTGGTGTTGCTACCCAGGCTTATAACCTGTTAGAATTATAGGGTTATAAGGTTATAGTGGAGCTATCTTAAGGGTCTAATTAATAATAGAGATAATGCAGACGATAAATATTTATTGATTTGTGATGCAGTAGATGCAGTTGATATCTATATAGATTGCATGCAGACTTCGACCTCGTTACCTCAGAAGCTCAGACCAAGAAATGGATTGCGCTAACGCGCTAATCTCCTTCGGATATTTGATCGATTTTTTAGTCTGAGGCGCTTTGGCGAGATTTATATGGAAACCTAAGCTTTTTTAGTAAGGAAAACTTACAAACCCCAACAAAATTGATCAATATCCCCATAACGTCTTTTAAGGTAAAAATTATATGAAATCACTCAGGAGATTTAGCTCTATAGGTTATGAAATTTTAGGCTTTTTATGCCTTTATATAAGCTTATACAGGCCCATACAAAAAGTGCTTACGCTTTTAACAATGGGAATTTTAACTTTAACGAAATTAATCTCAGATTTAGGAGGGTATAGTGCAATTATAAGGCCTTTAGTATATAAAGTAGCTCCCTAAGATATATTTATAAACTTCTAAAGACTTAATTTTATTACGTTGTGGAGGAAATCCCCTTATAAATTCACTAAAACTAAGATTTTTGCTTATGGTTTTAACAAAACTCGCCAAAGGCTCTCAGACGTAATTTTGGTGGATGTTAGTCAGCTTGCTAACGGGCTAAAGGAATATCCGCTTTAATTAAATTTACGTCTAAACTCGCTGAGGTAATCGACCTCGCAATGTGTCTAGAGCTTAGTCAGTATTCCTTACGCTAATTCTGATAGTAGAGGCTTTGCGCGAAGCTCTACGCGAAGCTCTGCACAAAGCTTTACGCGAAGCTCTGCGTACGGAGGCTCTGCACGAAGCTCTACACGAAGCTGTGCATAAAGCTTTTATATAGAGCCTCCATAGTAGAGCCGTTGTACGCGGAACTGTTATACGCAGAGCCGTTCTGCAGAGCCTCCATATATAAAGCTTCGTATAGAACTTTATGCAGAGCCTCCGTATGCAGAGCTTTGTGTAGAGCTTCGTGCAGAGCTTCCGCAGAGCTATAGCGATTAGGGCTAAATTCACCAGCCAATTAAGCCCTAAAACATAAGAAATCGACTTTAGATAGACTTATAAATATATATTTATTGCTTTAAGACTCCTTACTAACGATGCAATGATTTGTAATGGTTTTTACTAGTTATTTACTACCAAGTTGGCATTTTGGCGCATTTTGATATTTAAATCAAGCAAAACCCTGTCACGTTAATAAATTACTAATGTAAAGTTATATATAACAAAACTTTGTTTATTTATTATTTAATTAATAATTTAATATTTTAATAGAAGTTAATTAAATTAAATAGGATTATTTAAGATTAGAGCTATTTATATAACGGAACCTTATAGTAGGAACTACGGTGGGTTCTATTATTAGGCTAGGTATATAGGTAAGAACAAAACAATAACATAATAATAACTGGTGGAGTGGTTACCTAATAGACTAACTCTAATTATATTCTAAGATTTACTACAAGAAGAGAACTATCTACGGTAGGGACTAAGGTCCTTTAAATATATAACCATACTCCTAAGAAATCCTCTCTTATACATAAGGTACGTGTTATATATATTATACGTAAACGTATACTACGTATACTCCATACACTACATATAATATTATATAACTCGCTTACCATTCCTTATTATATAGTTCCACCGGATTTATCCTAGACCGTGCCTATATTAACTAACTAGCTTCCTCCAACTCTTCTCTAAGTAGTTATAACATCGTACTTAAAGCGTCCGTAATACTATCTCCCTCCTCTTTATCTTTGTCCTTAAAGATTCCTAACATCTCTAAGTCGTCTACTAGAGGTGTAATATCTGTTTAATTAGTCTAGTTAATATTCTTACTTATTATACCTAAAGCTTCTTCTTCTTTATAAGCGCAATATTATGCTCGCACCGTGGCTGCCATACTATTACTTAGTGAGATAATGTCGTCTCCATATTCTTATTATGCGAAAGTAGGGTTGGTATATATTGCGATAGTAAGTCCCTTATCTTAATAACCCTTATCTTGCTTAGAGTGTACTAAAGCAAACATTTAATTATCCTGCAACGTTCGCTCTATCTTTAACACTAAGTGTGCGCGTTCTATAACTCTTAACAGTCTTTAAGTTCCCTAAGTAACTTATTATAGGGTCTTATATTTAATCTACCACTATAAAACTTAAGTCTAAGTTGGCCGCTACGCGCACCAAACTCCACTATTCTGCTAAAGAAACCGCTTAGGCCCTTAAGGCTTAACGTCGCTCCTTTAAATCTTAGTAGGTTGCGTTCGCTTAGTTAACCCATCTTAAAAAGGTTTATAAGAAGGTTCGTTCTAAGGAGTGGAAACTAGTTTAATAGGGTCTTAATAAACTAGGTAACAAAAGAACTAGCTCTCCTTCTATAAGGGAAATAACTCTAAGTAGCTCGGCAATTGCTCCTCTTAGGTCCCCCTTAGGCGATTTATTTTTTAGCGATCTTTCTTTATTAATATTACCTAACCTATTCTCTTCTAATACTCCCGTACCTTTCCTATAGCTTTTTTTAGGTTGCTTAGTGGTTCCTAGGTAGTCTTACTATAGCCTATCTACTTTACTTTATACCACGTTTCGTTATCTATATCCTTATAACTAATAATCTTTAAAACTTGCCATTTATCTTCCTTTTATCCTCTATACGTATCTGCCTTATAGACTGGTGGCTTAATATTCCTATATACTGGCTCTAGCATTGCGATATATTATATAGGGTAGATTTTTATTTTAGCTAGTAGGTTTAACTTATACGTAACTAATAAAACTCTTTACTTGATTTTAAAAGGTCCTAGTCTAATATAGTCCAACTTCTTGCTTAGTTATTAACTCTTAAAATTTTTGTATAGTAGCTATACTTTATCCCCCTCCTTAAGATCTAGTCCCTTAGATCTCTTAGCATTATAGTACCTTTTTATTTGTTCTTATACTAGTTTAGCTGTTTCTTTAAGGTTTATATAAAGATTTATTAATATCTCCATTCTATACTTAGCTGTGCTACTCGTCTTTTTTACTTAATATAGTGATAACGATATTCTTAGCTTATATCCATAATTCGCCTTAAATGGTAATGTCCCCATTCCTTCTTATGGTGTTACATTATATGCAAACTATATAACTAGTAATAACGATACCTAATTATTCTATACGTGATTAATATAATGCCTTAAATACTGCTCTAGTATCTAGTTTAGTCTTTCTATTTATCCGTCCATTTGCGGATAATACGCTATAGATATTACTACGCGAACTCCCTATTCTGCTAGAAATACTTCCTAAAATACTGCTATAAATCTTAGATCTCTATCTAATATAATCTTATCTAGTGCTCCATATCTTGCAAATACTTCCTTTATATAGATTCTAGCAATATCTTCTGCTGATATCTCTTTAGTGTATGCTATAAAGTATCCCCACTTTATTAGCTTATCCACTATTACTAAAATCGCGTTATAATCTTGTCCTATAATAGGATCTTTTAACTTTAGTAACTTAATAATAAAGTCCTATAATATAACTTCCTATGGTCTTCCTAGTGTCTTAACAGGTTATAGCCCTCCATACGGCTTATACCTCATTGGTTTGTTTCTTTGGTAATTTAGATATTCCTTTATAACTTATCTTGCTAGTTCCTAGATTCCTTAAATAATATACTCCTTTTAAAGCCTTAACACTAAGCCTATAGCTCTATTATGTCCTTATATTATTCCCTTATAGAATTCCTTAACAAATTCTTTTGTAATAGACTTAGGTATATATATTACTTCTCTATTTTTATATTGCTTTAAGTCTAGATTCTCTATCTATGCTTCTTAGATCTTCTATATCTAATTACTTTCTAGTAATTTATAGATCTAACTTTCCTTAGTTACTATAATCTTTGGATAATTATACCTAATCAATCTATCTTAATTCTTTTATAATAAAGCTCCTAATAGCTTTTTATTACTTTATAGTTCAGCCTTTCTGCTTAAAGCGTCTGTTTGTATATTATCTATACCCTTAGTATACTAAATTTCAAAATGGTATTCTATAAGCATTTCCGCCTATCTAACCTGTCTTTGGTTGAGTTCCTTTATTATTAGGAATCCTATAAGGTTCTTATAGTCCGTCTTAACCATAAATAGTTTCTTTATACCTTATAAAAATACTTTTTATTCCTTAAATGCTGTAACTATACCTAATAACTCCTTGTTATAGATGTCATAGTTTAACTCTAATAGTATTATCTTTTAACTATAGTATGCCACTAGGTGCTATCCATCTTAATATTTCTATATAAAGTATGCCCCTAGTGTAAAGTCTAATACATCTATTTTTATAACCGTCTCTAGACCTAGTTAATAGATCTTAAGAACTAGCTCCTAGGTAAATAACTCTTTAATTCTCTTAAATAGTTTTTATTACTCCTTTCCCTATACCTATAGTTCTTCTTTCTTTATTAACTGCGTAAATAGCTTAATATCCTATAACTATTGCGCTATAAACCTTCTATAGTAATTGCAAAACCCTAGGAATAATTTTAACTATATAACATTCTCTAGTTTCTACTAATTTACTATAGCCTTAATCTTCTTTAGATCTATGCTAAGTTAGCCTAGTTTAATAATAAATCTAACAAAATTGGTCTTCTTAGTAAAGAACTCGCATTTCTTAATTACTACTAGCATCTATTCTTCTTATAGTCTCTTTAAGACCTACTTAATATGTTCTCTATGTTCTTCCTTATTCTCTAAGTAGATAATAATGTTATTAAGGTATACCATAATAAATTTATCTAGGTATTTTCCTAATATACTATTAATTCGCTTCTAGAATATTACTAGTGCGTTTATAAGCCTAAATTGCATAACTAATAGCTTATATAGTCCTTCCTTTAACCTAAAGGCTGCCTTCTATTTATCGCCCTCCTTAATCCTAATCTAATGGTATGCCTATCTTAGATCTATCTTTATAAAGATCTTTATATTGCCTATTCTATCTTAGATTTTACTAATTAAAGGTAAAGGATACCTATCCTTCCTAGTAATGCTGTTTAACTGTCTATAGTTTATATACATCCTAAGTTTTCCGTTTTTCTTTGGGATAAATAGTACTGGATATCCTACTAATAACTATAATGGTCTAATATATCCCTTTTATAAGTTCTCCTAGATAAACTCCTTAAGCGCTACTAACTCTGTTTTAGTAAGCTTATAGATTAAAAAGAACTTTAAACTTATTCCCTCTTCTAATTCTATCTTATAGTCCTATGCTGTATATTCTAACAGCTTTTCACTTTCTAATAACCATAACTTTTTACTATACTTATGGTATCCCTTTGGTATATAACTTAAGCCTCGCTTAGTCTCTTTATATATCGCTCTAACTTGGTACTATACTAACTTAGTTTACTATCGCACTTTACGCTGTTATATATTCTTAATATTGACCTAACCTATAACCCAATCGATCTTTAGATTATACTCCTATAACCAAGGTATTTCTAGTATTGCCTCGTCCTGTCCTAATAGTAGGATATTAAAAGACATTCTAACTGGTCTCCCTTTAATAGTTATCTAAATAGGTCCTGTTTTAAGATTAATAATACCTCCTCTATAGGCTATCTAATCTCCTAAAATTGTTATAAGTGGATATAGGTATTCCTTTTATTTATATAGTAACCCTATCCTTTCTACTGCCTTTGGTAATATGTAGTTCCTAGTTACTCCACTATCTACTAACGCTTTAAACTGCTGATCTTGCCATTTAACTTATAAATTTAGGTATTATCCTTAAATTCCTTTAAGGGTCTAAGGCTCTAATACTAGTTCCCTCTAGTTTTATACACCTCCCCTTTTCCTAACTGTTGGCTGCTAAATCCTGTCTATACTTAGTCTAACTTTAGCTAATACTTAGTTTGTTTCTTTTCCTCTATATACTATAGACAAGTATTCTCTGGGCACTCCCACCACTGTTATCTATCTAGGCATTCTTCTATAAGGAATCTTTCTAGTTAAAGTATTAAGTCCCCTTAACCTTATACTTCTACTGGGTGCTAACTATGTATATACTTAGCATTTCTTAACCGCTTTTCCTCTGGTGCCTAATATATCCTTACTAGGTACTTCCGGTTCTTATCTTTAGGTGCTCTATATATATTATACATGTTATCCACACAAGCTATCTATAATAGTATATAATACGCTATATATTTTAGGTTAACTCTTAGTTTATCTTCGTTCTTAAGTTTAAACCTATACCTAGTTAACCTAACCACTGGTATCTCTACTATAGGTACTAAGATTTATTGCTCGCTTCTCTAGTCCCTAGATCCTTCTTCTAGGTTCCTTAACATTATAATTAACGCTCCCTTAATATAACTTATGCGTTTTTCCATAATAGGTTAGTCTTGGACAACTTTTTCGTCTAGCTATATATAAAAATCTTCCTATTTGTCGTTATGTCATTGCCTATACCACTTTCCGTACAACTAGTTTAGTGTGTATAGTCTATCCATTAGAAAGTACCTTGTTATTACTATATTATAATATCCTTTAGTATATCTTTCTTTAAACCTAGTTGGAATATTTAGATCCTTTTCTTGTTCTAATTTATCTAACTATTTTACCCTAAGTGTTCTTATACTCGGCCTATTAGTAACTCTTTATATGGGTACTCTATTTTTTATATAACCTAGCGTAGCTAATCTCTTATCTAGCTTTTACTCTTACTATGCAATAATTCTTGTTCTAAACTTATCTATAATTTCTTGTTTTCTGCGTCTTATAGCTAGATCTTCGTAGTCGTTTTGCTTTTTAATCCTGGTATTGACTATTCAATCTTTAGGCTAAATACTATGTTTACCTAGGATTACTAACGTTCTTATTCGTTCCCTAAACTTGTAGTTCTTGAACTTGCGTCCTATACTTATTCGTTTGTTACTAAACTAAGTTACTACCCTTTCCCATTAGTTTTCGTCTGTTGTGGGTCCTTAGATGTGTCTTATTTTACTTTAAAAATCTTAAGCTTTTTTTATCTCTGCTTGAGAATCTTAAGCCTATAGCCTTTTGCCTTTATTAAGTGATAAGCTAGCACTAGCAGTTATCTACTTACTTAGTTTTTTCTAAACATTACTCCTATCGTCTTATAAAGCGATGGAAATTGTATTTAATAGTGTTATAACATCCGTTACTAAACCTCGTTTGGTAATGGTCTTAGTCTCTACTTCTGTTGCGTCATTAAGGTTTAAGTGCTCCTAGTTAGCCTCCTTTTTATCCTTGTTGCTGGTGATTAATAAGTACTTTAACTCCATTGTCATTACTACTAATCTTTGTCTATATGTTGCTGTGATATCTTAATCTAGCTTATAGAGTTAATCTTGCTCTTTATCTAACTATCTGGTTCCTTTAAGTCCTTTTAATTCTGGCTCTTACAGCTAATAGCTTGCGCCGTACTTAGCGTCTTTATAAATTCGGCATACGTTGTTATAACAATACGCAAAACTATTAATTAAACACTCTTTTATTCCTTGCAGTGTACTGTCGTCCCTCTATATATATGTGCCGTCTGCTGGTCTGGTTCCCTTTACTGTATAGTTACTCTAACTACCTCTATAGTCTCTAGCAAAATAACCTTGTTTTCCGCAATTTATGCAAGCTCCATCTTTAAACTATCTTTCTTGCTATAGAGTCCGCCTAAATATCTTCTACTACTGAGATCTCTGGTTTGGCCTCTACTCCTAGGTTTTTTAATTACTTAATCCTTAACCTTTGGGTTTCTATAGTTTCTTTTCCTATCTTTAGGTTTCTTTGGTACCGCTTAAGTCTATTAGCTCTACGCCATTCTATAGTTTTTAACTCTATATCTGTTGTTGTATACTCTACGCCTTATATAACTATGGAACTCTATCTTGCCCTCTTTTAGCTTGTTCCCTTTAATAGATTCTATTATTAATCTTTATTAACTAATCTATTAACTCTCTTAGAGTATCCGCATCTTCTATTAGGATAATTATGTCCTAGACTTTAGCCTTAAGTCCCTATTTATACTGTGCCATAAGCGCCCTGTTATTCCACTTAACCTAGGTAGCTAGTGTTTAAAACTGTGTTATATACTTAATTGCTAAAGTACGTTATACTAAGTTCTAAAGCTTTTGTTCCGCTGTGGTTATAGCCTCCGGGTCTCTAAATATCTGCGTTAGTTGCTCTACGAACCCATTCTAACTAGTAAATATATACTATACGTCCTGGTTAGTAGTTGTTATACTATTGGCCTATATTTCCGTAAGATACGGCTTAAATCACTTAAGTGCCCTCCCTATTAGGAACAATCCTGTATAGGCTACTTAATCTAACAATATTGCTAACTTCGCTCCTTCCTATACTACCTTAAAGTGCATCTGCGTAAGAAATCCCTTAAGCTTTAACTTCTCTCCTAAGAATCATTTAATTAAAGGTAACTTAATCTTTGCTGCTCTAATTCTATTAATGCGTTCTTTAAGTATCCTATTATTATCTTATAAGTGATTAACCATTTCCTGTAACTAACCTTGTGTAACTACTTAAGAATCCCTATTGTCCACACTGGTATTACCTAGCCCTAAGGTTGTGGCTGCCGTTAACGCCGTCGTAACTGGTGCTGCTCTTAGTAGCATATTGTTTGACTTTATTCAATACCATAACCTTAGTAGTAAATATGTAACGGAACCTTATAGTAGGAACTACGGTGGGTTCTATTATTAGGCTAGGTATATAGGTAAGAACAAAACAACAACATAATAATAACTGGTGGAGTAGTTGCCTAATAGACTAACTCCAATTGTATTCTAAGATTTACTACAAGGAGAGAACTATTTACGGTAGGGACTAAGGTCCTTTAAATACATAACCATACTCCTAAGAAATCCTCTCTTATACGTAAGGTACGTGTTATACGTGTTATACATAGACGTACACTATGTATACTCCGTACACTGTGTATAACATTATATGACTCGCTTACTATTCCTTGTCACATGGTTCCACCAGATCTATCCTAGACCGTGCCTGTATTAACTAACTAGCTTCCTCCAACTCTTCTCTAAGTAGTCATAACATCGTACTTAAAGCGTCCGTAACAATTTATATATAAAAATTTAAGTTATATAACGTATATAATGGGGTTGTAAAGGTGACCCTATATAATGGGCGCTCTTAAAAGGTACATATTAGATAAGACAGATAAAGGTTTTACTAATATCCTACTAATGTCCTAAAGGAGATATAGTTAGATAGATAAGGGGCAAAGGGTTTACTAGTGTCTTAGAAGGATTATATAGAGAGCTGGTTCTCCTCTAGAGAAGAACTAGTAATTAGTCTCTAAATAGAAGAGGTTAGAAAGCATTTGTCCTTTAATATATAAAGCTTATTCTACCTTTAACTTACCTTCTACTTATCTATAACTCTTATTCTATATTGTTAATTAGATAATTATATATTCCGGTTAAACTGGCCTCTTATAATTCTAATCGCTTATAATCCTTTACGGAAGGAATGTACGGCTATTAATTAACGATAACGGGCCATACCTTTTTACCCCTTAAAATAACACCCTTACTATAAGAGGCTGGCAGAGTCTTCCTGGAGGAGCGTATCCCCTCTACTTATAAAGGAGTAGATTAAGAAGCTATGGCTAGTCCATCTAACTTTCTAAGACCTTTAGGAATAATTACTGCTGGGGAGTTATTAAAGCAATCGCTATGCGAGACCTTATAAAAAACAAAAGAGTTAGAGATATAATTAAGACAAGTATATTAAGACTACTAAGAACAATTATAAGGATAATTAGGAGAAGTATAGATACCCTAGATATAAAGTGGACTTAAAGGGGCAACGCTATACTATACTATAATGTTAGATAAACCTAAATTCCGCATAAAGTGTAACGGGACTAGCCTAGTTACAGTAGGAATGTCTCGGTGAAACACTTAACAGATAACTATCTAAAACTGTTTATAACTGTCTGCAACTGTCTACGACTGTCTGCAACTCTCTACGACTGTCCACTACAATCTACTGTTTTCCACCAGCGCCGTAACACTAAAGTCCGTCAAAGACCGTCAAAGACCGCGTGCGTATATACGCATATATTAACTACCAAGAACCCCAACTGTTTAATTATATAATTCTCTTGTTATTCCTTTCTCTTCTTTATGTAATGTCTTGTTCTCTACAAGAGCTATATACCCTTAGATTTAGATAGAATTTATATTATTCCTTTAAATCTTCCCTAAAGTCTCTTCGCGCTCTTATACTATATTGCGTTAAAATAACTACTATTAAAATAGCAAACAAACTAGAATCCCTTTTCATAACCATAAGTATTATATCCCTAGTTAGGGAATAGTTAACCATAATGTAGTAATCCTTTATGGATGCCTTAGCTTAATAGCGGGCTGCACTAAAAGCCTAGTACTAGTAATTAATGGAAGCACTCTATAAGGAATTCCGTAATATTAAGGTACTTTTACTAGAGACCCTAATAGAAATACCTATAAATAAGATCAAAATAACTGTATCTAAGCCTGGCCCCTTAAACGCGAACCTTAAACTAGTAACTTAACCCATATCTATAATGAATTTAATGCCCATTATAAAATCCAAAAAGCTCCCTAACCCTTTAATATTTAATAGAAATTAAAACAACCTACGTCCCTTTATAATCAAGCTCCGTTTTAAACTTTTAATAAACTATAACTAATACCCTACTAAAGCTAGTAAGGTTAGCTATGGAATATCTTATCTAAGTAAAGATGCTATATAAACCATAGATCCATTCTTCTATAATAGCACCTTTATTAATTTTAAAACCTTTATCTCTCTGCTATAATAAATGTATAATAACGCTAGCCGCGAATACACAGCCGCTACTAAACTTAAAAACCTATAATAACGGAACCAGGACTTTACCAGCTTCTTTTTAGAATTTTTAGGCCTTATTAGCGAACTGGATTAGAATAAAGCCGCTAGAGTTACTGCCCTTTATTAAGCTATTTTGGATAAAATTAGAGCCTAGTTAGTAGGTAGGGAACTACCAAAAAACCTATCCGAATTTACTATAATATATTAATAAATTAACAAGGACCTTTAATATAATAAATAGACTTATTCTCTAAAGCCAACTATACCTTATATTTAAAACTCCATAAAACTAGTATATGCCCTAAAGTATAATCCTTCTCTAAGACCTAAAAGCCCTATATATAACCCTATAGACCTTAATGCCGCTTAATCTTATATACCCTTAGGAACTAATAAATAAAGAACTTAAGCTATAAATAGAGAATGCTTTGGATGTAGTAAAAAAGAATATATTTAAAAGCATTGTTAAACTCACCCCTTTAAAAAGGTCTGCCGTAGTTCCTCCCATTCCTTAAATTATACCCATTCCTTAAGTTATACTCATTCCTTAAATTATACTCATTCCTTAAATTATACCCACTCTATAAATTGTACTTAAATGCTATAAAGCACCTTACCCTTAGTTAACTTAGAAAACAAATCGTCTTAGGGCTAAGTCGCGCTTTAGAACAAGAAGTGGAAGAGTATAAGTATTTAGGCTCTTCCAGCGCTAATATATGATATAACTCCCTTAATGTACTTGGCGAAATTTAAATACTTAAAAAATAGAGGAAGTATAAATCCTTATAGATAGCGGAGCTACTAGTATAAGCTTTATTAATACAAACTATATAAAAACTTAACGCCTAAATTTAAAGAAACTTAATAAGCCTTAAGGCCTATAAGGCTTTAACGGCAAACCCTTAATATATAGCGAACTAACGCACTACGCTCTTATAAAATTGCGGATAAGTAAACACCTTAAATATATTTCCCTATTTATAATACCTTTAAAGTATTATAAGGTAATACTTAGATATAAATGGCTAAAATAACACGACAATTTAATTAGCTGGGTTAAAGAAATACTAAAGTTCCGTATAACCTACTGCTAAAGTCATTGCTTAAAAAACCAATTACCCTATAAACACGCATATAACTATTTAAATTTAATATAATATAAATTGCCCTTACTATAAGCCTTAAACCAAAATAATAAAGCTATAACTGCCGATTATGGTAAAGAATGCGAAGATCTTACGCGAAAACCTCTTAAAATTTATATAATATAGGCCGCGCCATTTATTTTGTTAGTAAAAAAAATAAGATTATAATTTTTTTGCTATAATTATAGAAGATATTAAGAAAGTACTAGAACTAAAATAATATACTAATCCTTAACCTTTTATATTTAAAGAGTACTATAATCTAATTAATAAGTTTAAAAAATGATTTATAGACTAGCTAGCTCCATATCAAGATAAGCATGATTTTAAAATAGAACTTAAGCCTAGTATAATACTAAAGTTTGGTCCGTTATACGGTATATTATAAGAAGAACTGCTTGTAATATAATAATACCTTAATAAGCATCTAAAAAAAGGATTTATTTGCCCTAGTTAATCTCTATTCGCCTTACCTATACTATTTATTAAAAAGCCAGGAGGAGGCTTAAGATTCTATATTAATTATTAAGCTCTAAACGTAATTATAATTTAAAACTAATATCTAATTCCCCTAATTTAAGAGACGATTAACTATTTATTAAAAGTATAGTACTTTATAAAGCTTAATATAGTTACTGCCTTTAATAAAATCTGTATATATAAAGGAGATAAGAAGTATATAGCCTTTTATATATAATGGGGACTCTTTAAATACTTAGTAATGCTATTTGGCGTAAAGAATAGTCCTATTACGTTTTAGTAATATATTAATAATATACTTTATAAATTGCTTAATGTATTTGTTACCATATATATTAATAATATCTTAATCTACTTGTCCTCGATTTTTAAATATTGGAAATATATTAGAATGGTCCTTAAGCGCTTATAAGATGCGGGCTTATAATATAATATTAAGAAATACAAGTTTTACGCATCTAAGGTTATATACTTAGGCTTAATTATATCCTATAATAGAATTAAAATAGACTCTAAGAAAGTCGCTGTAATTATAAACTAGGGAAGCCCTAGCAATATATAAGATGTTTAAGGATTTCTAGAATTTGCAAATTTCTATTAACAATTTATTAACCACTTCTTAGAAATTGCCTAGCTATTAATAAACTTAATAAAGAAGAATTTAAAATTTAAATAGACTGCTAGATGCGAATAAGCTTTTAATAACTTAAAATATTGCTTTATAACTACTCTAATTCTCGCCTACTTTAACCCTAACCTTAAATATATTATTAAAACAGACTTGTCCGATTATGCGCTAGGGGGAGTATTATCGCACTATAATAAGAACGGTGAGCTATATCTAGTAGCCTTTCTCTTCTAAAAACTCGCCCCTATTAAATTAAGCTATAAAATATATAATAAGGAACTGCTTACAATCGTTAGATGCTTTAAATAATAGCGTCTTAAGCTTAAAGGATTGTTATTCCTAATATGCGTATTAACGGACTATAAGAACCTATAGTACTTTATAACTATAAAGCAATTAATATAGCGCTAAATTTATTGGGCCGAATACCTCTTATAATTTAACTTTAAGATTACGTACTAACTAGGCAAACTTAATTAGAAGCCTAATATATTAATACAATAATTATAGGATCTACCTATAAACGCTTTAAATAAATAGATTATAAATTAATTATAGATTCTATTGCCCCCTAAATGTTTTAAAAAACTATATCCTATATTCCTAGATACGGAACTTAATAGAAATGAATTAGAAGTTAATAAATAGGAAATAGAAATTAATGAGCTAATGGAATATAAATATAAAAATAATATATAGATAATAGATATAATAAAAGTAATTTAAATAGGAAAATGATAGTATAAGAATATTACACTTGCTAAATAAGAAATTTAAAATAATTGATTATACTATTAATAGAAGATAGTAGTTCTAAATTCCGAACCTTTATAATTTAAGATACTTAATTTTATATATAAGTCCCCTATAATAGGGCATCCTGGCTATATAAAGACTTTTAAGATTATTTAATAAGTATATTACTGGCCTATAGTATATAACTATATATAAAAATACGTTTAAGTATATAGGATATGCGTATATGGAAAAACCTCTTATATAAAGAAGTAAGGAGTACTCTAACTGCTACTAATTTTAATATAAAGATAACGCGATATCTTAATTAACTTTATAGTTAACTTACCTAATAGTAACGGGTTTATAAATATTATAGTAGTTATTAACTATTTTATGAAAATACGACATATAATACCCATGGGCTCAATTAACGCGATATTAGTAACTAAATGTTTTGTTAAGTACGTCTTTAAGCTACATAGACTTCCTAATTTAATAATATCTAACTATAAAAGCTAGTTTATTTTAGACTTTTGGAAAGCTCTATATAAACAATTAAGTATTTAAATATAACTCTTAACTATATTTTATCTAAAAATAGATAGTTAAACTAAAATTGCGAACGCGATTATGGAATAATACCTATAAATATACTACTTCTCCCTACAAGACAACTGGGAAAAGTAGCTGCCTTTAGCTAAGTTTACCGCGAATAATACAATAAATATATTAACAGGCATAATACTATTCTACGCGACCTATAAATAAGACCCTTAACTTAGATTTAAACTATAACCTGAAATTAACATAATAGGACCTATAATTAAACGGATCCAATTAATTAACGCGTATAACTTTGCTAATTAAATAAAGTAGTTAACGGAACTATTATAAAGTAAATTAACATACGCTTAAATAGTATAGGAATAGTATGCGAATAAAGGACCAGCTCCTGTATAGAACTTTAAGGAAGGTAATATAGTTTACCTAAATATATAAAATATATAGACTTAACGGCCCTTAAAGAAACTTAATTAGAAGTTTATAGGCCCGTACTAAATTAAAAAGGAACTAAGCCTATACGCCTATAAGCTTAAACTGCTAACTAAGATAAAAATACACCTAATATTTTATGTAAGCTTATTACAACCTTTAAAAGATAACCCTACGACCCATAAAATTCTGCTACTACCACCTATAATTATTAATAACGGTAATAGTTCTTACTTTATTAACTTAATTAATAATATATAATAGAAACTATAATCTAAACAATTTAAACTTTTTATTAAATAGGAAGGATATAAAACACGAACCTAGAAAGCCTATAACTAGATTAAGGCCAACGCGCCTTCCTTAGTAAAAGAATTCTATACGTCAGGAAAAAATTTACCAGCATTTAATTTTTCGTTTCTGCCATTTTAGCATTTTCCAGCATTTTCTAGCATTTCCCAGCATTTCCCAGCATTTAGCGGCATTTATGATTAAGTATCAGCATTTGGCCGCCAAATGCGGCATTTATAACTATGTACTAGCATTTAGCTGCTAAATGCGGCATTTATAATTAAGTCTTAGCATTTAGCTACTAAGTGCTAACTATAAGATTACTAAGCATACATAAAAGTATAATTTTTATAATTTTAATATTTTATATATATTTTATTAGTATTAGTAAGCATATATAAAAGTATAATTTTTATAAATTTAATATTAATAAAT
>Ga0307507_10004908_pt1 | contig 22874 bp, 9 predicted proteins | sample 7_EM_MG_FD_207223 | JGI IMG/M metagenome (GOLD analysis project Ga0307507, IMG submission 207223) | Populus trichocarpa ectomycorrhiza microbial communities from riparian zone in the Pacific Northwest, United States - 7_EM | ecosystem: Host-associated > Plants > Roots > Unclassified | place...
TAGAGATACGAAATTAGGTAGAGGCTTAGGTTAAGGGTAGGCTTTTTTCTTTAAACTAGCTAGCTAGTCTAGATATATAGTTAGTAGAATGAAGTCCTTGTCATTAGAAGCTTTATTTCTTACTATAGTGTTAATATATATAGGGTGTTGATGGTATTGTTTACATTTTGGTGGTGGAGGTTTTGATGTTCTTGAGGTCGCGCACGAGCCACATCTGCACGGCCGACGACGGTGCAAACTAGGCTGTTTCGGGCCTGGCGCCCCGACCGTCCGCGCCTGGACGGTTACCCTACGATAGGAAGAAGCTAGTTGGTTGATACAGGCACGGTCCAGGATGGAGCCGGTGGAGCCATGTGACGAGGAATGGTAACCGAGGTCACGTGGTGTGCTACGTATTGAACGCGAGGAACGGGAGGAACTCACGTACCTCACGTACAAGAGAGGATTTCTTAGGCGTACGGTTGTGTATTTAAAGGACCTCAGTCCCTACCGTAGATAGTTCTCTCCTTGTAGTTGACGATGGTTCTGGAAGAGTCCTCCACATGCGTTTTCCTGCTTGCATAAGCAGGTTCCCTTTGCTTCCATTTTGGTCAGTATCCTTAGCAATCACTTTGCCACCGTGGACATAGGCCTATATAAGGACCTATGTTCGTCGTAGATAGAACTAGATAATTACATTTATTCGTTTCAATATCATCAAGTTCATCAGTAGTGAATCTCAGAATACAATTGGAGTTAATCTGTTGGGCAACCACTCCACCAGTTGTTATTACGTTGTTGACCTGTTCATACCTACATACCCAGCCCAATAACAGGACCCACCGTAGTTACTGCTACAAGGTTCCGTTACATTTCTAGGGTTCTTACGGCAGTATACCTAGATCTGCTGCCTCTTATGCTCTGAAACACTATGGTGGCGAAGGCACTTAAGGTCCTTAGACTTTACCATTATATAGGGCAAGAGGGGTGTTAAATTAATAAATATTAATAGCAGCGGTGCTGGTTTGTAGGCTTAAGAGTAAGGGGTTAATACAGAGCGCTAAATTGCGCCTAGTAGAGATGGAATTTAAACCACCCCTATAATAATCTATAGATATACATTTACTAGTTGGTTAAACTATAGATTAATAAAGCAGATATATACAGTTAACCTCCATTAAGAATTAAGTAATTCCGTTAAAGAATGGTTGTTCCTAATCCTCTGGGGCAATTAACCTTCTATTAGGCGCCCAAATCAGCTCCAAAAATAGGGTTTCCAACACCATAATTGCTCGCGCTATACCGTTCTTGTATGAGAGAGCTTTAAACGTAACGGCGTATCAAATTTAAACGTAAAGCCTTACACGCCTCATAGTAAAATCAACTGTTCCTGGATATTGACCGGTATACCGTAGATGAACGGTGTACCAAGATAACGTTAAAACGCGGCTTTACTGTATAGTAGTAGTAATTATAGTAGCGGTTATTGTCTATGGTAGACTAGCTGTCTACGGTGTGTCTACGGTGCGTCTGCGGTGCGTCTATGGTGCGCCTACGGTGCGCCGGTGCACCTGCGGTACCTCTGCCGTTGCCGTGCGCCTATAGTGTAGTAGTTGTCTGCAGCGCGACGGCTGTAGACGGGTTGTAGTAGAGGTTGTCTGCAGGGTGGCAGACTGGTTATAGTGGAATGGTTGGTTACGGTAGCTATCTTACGGTTTTACAGGTAAGGTTGGGTGCAAAAATTGGCGATCTGCATGCCAAGGATTCTAATGCATTTCAAATGCTCCGGCCAGAGCGGGTCGGCCATCCTCCCTGCTAGCGCCGCCAAAATGTCTCCAGAAATGCCGCTAAGTGTACGGATATCGCTAACAAAAGTTCTTGCACCTTCCTAATCGGGAAGTTTGGCTCACCGCCTACCAAAATATTATAAATTCTATCACCAGAGGCTTAAAAGTTGCATTTAAAGCTTTAAATAAAAGGCAATATATAGGCAATTAATTAATTAATTAATAAGCTAGGTGTTTTTAAGGTTGTAGGCTCTGCGCAACCATAGGTTCCTGCCCCGTACTGGCTCCTCTACCGACTCTATAAGGTCCTCTGGTTAAGCAGTAACCTCTTATTACTGCCTTCTTCCTGCTTTCTTATTAATTATTTGTATAGACGTTTGGTGTTTTAAAGGCTCTAGAGGACGATCTACGGGCGGCTCTAAGGACCTCCCTCTAACGTCTATGTCAATTAAGCTGCTAGCAGAGGCTGCGCTGTTACCTATAGCCTCCCTAGAAGCAGTAGTAGGGTCCTTCTTTCTTACCCACTTCCTTGTAGTTTGATTTACTGTACGCCACCTAATATCTGCTGCTTGGTGTTAATCCTCCTGCCCATCTGGAGCCCGTTGCTCCTGCCGCTGCTGCTCCTGTCGCTGCTGCTCCTGCCGCTGTCTGACTTGAGGCTCTACGAAGCTGACTTTGAATGTTGCCTTCTTTATGTTTCTGCCCTTTGTATTCGGTCGGTTCTGAAGCTCGCGCAGCTAAGGAGGAGGAGGAGGCTCAACGGGTAGTAGAGGCTTAAGGGGAGGCTTATTGGATAGAGGTTTCAATTAAGCAGGCGGCTGGAGGAGGGCCTATTTAGCTCAACATCGGCGACGCTGCTTTGGATCGTGATTGCTATATAGAGGCTCTAGATCTATAAGGTCATGCGGTAGTTAAGGTTCTATTTTTATACGCTCCAGAAGCTCTAGTAGCTTAGGCTTGCTTAGTAGAGGCTCTATTAGGTTAACTTAATTAAGGTCTAAAAGCACCTACTGTCGTATATAAGTAATTACCTGGCGCCGATATTAATCTATGCGCTTAAGCGCCTTCTAATTATAAGTAGAGTTAGCAACGCCTTTAATATAGTCGTTGCCTCCTCTACAGCGGATTACCTCTTTAATATATTATAGTATTCGCTTAATCCAAGCCTGTATTCGCCATTGCTTAAGCTCTTCCTAAGCCTTCTGCCATATTCGCTTAGCCTCTACTCTAGTCTTTAGCGCTCCCTTCTTTATAGTAACTTGTTTAAGGTACATCTAAGCTAGCTTAATTATATTTAAATTAGGTAAGTTATCAGGCCAAATAAAGCGCCAGAGGCATACTGCGTTAAAGTAGATCTGCTAGTAATGCGATGTATAAGCTAGAGCCTTATCCTCCTAGATAATAGTATCTGGACGATTAATTTAATATTTAACACTAAAAGGAATAAGGATTGGCAGGAGAATTATAGTAAGGTAGCGGTACTAGTTAATACCGCCTTTCTCGCTATTTCTTTAAAAGGCGCCGTTCCCCTCTATTATACGGAATTAAGGCTTTCTACCTAGCTTATTGCGAAGCCTAAGTTGTTGTATACTAGTATTAAGCTCCTAAGCCTAGCGGAGCTCTGGTTTAATTGCTTCATTAATTACTTTAAGCTTATACTTTAAAGCTTCTTTCTCTATTACGGTCTCTAGCCTCTATATATAGCAGGGAGCCTTCTAATTATATAAAAAGGTACCCTAAAACATAAACTCTGTAGCTTTAAGAAAGCAAGGTTAAATTACCTTCTTATTTACCTTCTCTTTAGCTAAATACTAGAGCTTATATCCACCTCTTCTATAACCTAAAACGACGCCTATTTTATTGCTCTAGATTACAGCCTTCCAATCTTCAATCGTCTAATATTTGTACTATAAGGCGAATTAAAGGCGAGCTTCCTTTGCTTCTTGTAAGAGGTAGGGCTTCTTTATTAGCTTTGTCTTATAATATCCATAACGTTAAAAAACCCGCTAGATGGTTTATATAGAGTAGCCGCACTTAGTAGTAATATACGCGTAGGACTTCTCTCTACTATATTAATTAGTGGTGACTTTCTTTAGGATCCGCTGTTTAAATTCGCGGGTAATTTTAACCTTTAATCCAGTGCGAGGAGCATTAATAATATAACCATTAAGAATAAGAGGACGAGAGACTAGGTCCTAGCCACAGTTACGGGCCCTTTTAAAGATATATTATAGGGCTCAACGCTTAATTTTAGTGATACTTTAGATATAATTAAGAGTCGCTCCTATAGCCTTTATAGCCAGGGCCTAAGCCCTAGTTATAAGCTAATAAAAGCCCATTGTTAGTAAAGCAATCTAGGCTAAGGAGAGTTCTTACCAGCAGTTTTAAAGCTAATAAGGGGTTTTAGTGGCGCATTTATCAGTATAATCCAGGCAATTGGGCTGCAGAAGTATTCTGCCGTTAGAATATTTGGGTGGTTAGCGGGCGGCGAAAGCAAACTTCCCGATTAGGAAGGTGCAAGAACTTTTGTTAGCAATATCCGTACCGGCGCACTTGCAGGTGCGCTGGGTCGCGCGCTAGCAAGAGTTCTGCACTCTAATTATAGCTCCTCTTAACCTCTCTACTTCATAAAGCGGCTAATCAAAGCACCAGCCTTCTCCCTCCAAGGAAACAACCCCGAGCCATTAAGGCACTGACCCTTTGGGCGTTACTGCCGGCATCGTTGGCATTACTGCTACTGCTTCACATAGTCTTAGAAAGCTACAAGATTTTATCGGCAAGATCAAAGACGCCCCATCCCTTGTCGCCGTCCTCAAGACCAACTTGGAAAATGTCAACGCCGTTATAAGTGGTCTACGGAACGCCTTAAATAAGCCTACCATCATTGATGCCGAATCGAAACGTCTGCTCGATGACCTCAAAATTTAACTCGCCGTGAAGACTTGTGGAGAAGCATGTAGCAAGTTCAAATCAATTCCCACACACTGGATGAGGCATCCGAAAGAGGATAAGATGCACTGGTAGGATCGAATCAGGGCAGGGTATTTCGGGGAGGAGAAAGTTAGAGCGTTTACGTTGGAGCTGGGAACATGTAAGGCAACGGTTTCCTTAGCTCTTGAAGCTGCCAATTTGTAAGTGTCATGTTTGTAAACCCACCAGCGGTCCTCTGTAGCTGATTCTTTCGCGCTGTAGCTTGAACAGCTCACGCCAAATCACTCAGACTGAGGAGATGAAGGCAATGATACTTCCAATCTTAAAGAGCAAGGAAGAAGAGTTTCGGCACAATACTCAAGATTCTGAGAGTCAGATGTCCGAAGTAGACAGTCAACTGCAGCAGCTCGCCCTAAAAACCGATACGCAGCAGTTTCCTGACCCCTGAAAGCAAAGATAGTCGACGAGAGCTGATTGCTGAGATCAAGCTATAGCGGAGCATCCTAGAAGCGTATCAATATGTAAGCAGGGATGTATGTTGCTTGCCACCCCAAAACTAACGCCCTACCCCCTTGCTTAGCCACTACCTGCTTTATATCCTGCTCAATTCCGCCTTAATCTTCTACATTGAAAATGCCAACGAGTAAGCCACCTTTGTCTGCGGTTATATCCTCAATCCTCTGCCTAGTCCGTTCGTAGTATGTCCTTGCCACTAGATATCAATAAGTTCTTTAAAGCCAAGCGGGATTGATATCTTGTGGGAAAAGTCGGTAGAGACTCGAGCTTTAGCAGATAACGAACAACTTTCACAATGAATAATATTAGGGTTGCATCACTGATACATTAACCCTCGCGGAAGGGGACTCGAGATTGTATTTGCCGCTCACAAATGCTACCGATTCTGCTTTTTTGCAATGTTGGGTTTGCGCACTCTTGACGCTTAGCCTCCCCGCCAGCCTCCTGCCGCTCATAAGATCCACGAACAACTCCTCGCATATTCGCATCACCATCCTTCCGACCCAAACCCGTGTAGCGCGAAGTTAGCATAATAGCCAGGTCCTGGTCTTACTGTATCGCCGCCGGCGTTTGGCGGAGGTTCTCTAGCGTGATATAGGAAATGAGCCGAACCGACAATCATCGTATATCCCAGAACATCAGTGGGATATCGGCCAGAGACGGAGCAAATGTCTTCGTTGGAATCAATTACAAAGATGGTAAGCTTCCATTGCACACGGCTGTTACCGTCCTTTACAACCTTTTGTCGTACCGCACGCATTCTATACAGCCAGCTCAACACGGCCGCTGACGCGTTATTGTCTCCTTACGGGGTACAGCTGAGCGTGGTCACCGATGGAACGCCGGAAAAAGGTCGGCGGTACTCAACTTTTACCCATACAGAACGCGCATCGGTAGCCACAATTTACCTAAGCGACCGCATGCACTAAATATGCAGTGCATATACTAAGCATATGCATATACTAGCATAAAGTAAACAGGAATATATCGCGGTAGTTAAACGGCTTACTAGTATAAGTATATGCTAAGTATATACTACAGTATAGCCTACCTAGAATAGTAGGCATATATGCTAAGTATATACTATTATATAGCCTACCTAGAATAGTAGGCATATACGCTGCATATGCTAAGTACATACTATAGTATAGTCTGCCTATAGAATAGTAAGCATATACGCTGCATATGTTAAGTATATACTATAGTATAATCTGCCTATAGAATAGTAAGCATATACGCTGCATATGCTAAGTATATACTATAGTATAGCCTACCTTATAGAATAGTAAGTATATTATAAGAGTATATATATTGGGTCCCGCCGCGGGTACGATATATTCGCAACAACTGCTATCTTTTTAGCCGTATAGCAATGTAAGGTGGGACACGTTATATATATACTTACTATTCTATAAGGTAGGCTATACCATAGTATATACTTAGCATATGCAGCGTATATGCTCACTATTCTATAGGTAGGCTATACAATAGTATATGCCTAGCATATGCTAAGCATATACACCTTAAATATTATATAATATTATTTATTTACTAAATACTTTAAATTCTAAAACAATTAATTTTTTGTATATGCGCTGCATATGCATAAAGCTCGGCGTGGTCCGAAGCTGATCGTGGTCCGAAGCTGGTTTGCGAGTTCGGACCACGTTGAACTTTTGGACCACGCCGAGTTTTTTGCGGACCACGCCGAGCTGTAAGCCCGTCTCCTTAGAGGACCTTCTTCCGCTATTACCTAATGCGATTCAAGCGCCCTTCAACTCCTACGACAAGCGGCATGACCCTCTATGCCTCCCCGACACGCGCTCTGACGTCCTTCAACAGATAACGTCATGGGCTGATGGACAAGACGGAAGATGCATCTTCTGGCTAAACGGCTTTGCGGGCACAGGAAAGTCCACCATCGCCCGTACGATCGCGCGCAAATACTATGAGAAAAAGCGACTAGGAGCAAGCTTCTTCTTCTCAAGAGGCAATGGAGATGTCGGCCATGCTGGTAAATTCTTCGCCAGCATTGCTTCGCAGCTAGCATATCAGTCAGAGGCTCTCAAAGGTTACATCTGCAAAGCTATTGACAAGTGCCGCGATATCGCCAGTAAAGGGCTCCACGACCAGTGGACTCAGCTTATCATCCAGCCACTGTCAATGCTTGAGGCCAACGCATTTCCATCACCGTTCCTTATCGTAGTTGATGCTCTGGACGAGTGTGAGGGGGACAACGACATTAGAGCTATCCTGCAACTCCTGGTGGAGCTGAATGGTCGGGAAACTACTCGTCTTTACATCTTCATTACCAGCAGGCCAGAGATACCGATTCGTCTTGGCTTCCGTGCTATGCCGGAGATCCTACATCATGACCTCGTTCTTCAAGATGTACCTCGGGCTATAGTCGACCAGGATATTTCGGTCTTCTTCAGAGTCAAATTCATGGAGATAACGGATGAGTTTGAGGGTCTTGCTGCTAACTGGCCTGGCGATGAGAAGATTAATCTTCTAGTTCAAAGAGCTGAAGGCTTGTTTATCTATGCCGCCACAGTATGTCGCTTCGTAAAAGGCGATGGACAATGGCCACCCCAAGATCTTCTCCACCTTTTTATTCCTACTAATGGTTCGGACCGTCACCATAACTGGGAGCACGATATCCCTAGCGCATCGCCAACATGGGAGCTCGACGAGGTATACACTCAAGTCTTGCAGCACTCGCTTAAGGACATCAAAGACGACCGAGACAAGCAGAGGCTGACGGAGATGTCTAGGCAGGTAATCGGATCTATATCTATCCTGCCTGAACCACTTTCTGCTGCGACTCTTGCCAAGCTGCTTGATGTTCGCGAGGAAATGATCAATCTAAGACTAAGCCATTTACACTCTGTGCTGAACATATCGAAGGACCAGGAAGCCCCCATTCGCCTATTACATCCCTCGTTCCGCGAGTTCCTATTGGACAGGCAAAGATGCCATGATGAATCCTTTTGGGTAGATGAGAAGGAGCGGCACAAGGCTTTGGCCCAGTGCTGTGTGCGGCTTATGTCTTGCAAGCTGAAAAGAAATATCTGTGGCCTGCACGCTCCAGACTCGCGTGCTCAAGAGCTTGATAGTGGTCGATTGAAGCAGTGTATTCCTCCAGAACTCCAGTACGCGTGCCGTTATTGGGTGGACCACCTTTGGAGGAGTGAGAGCCGACTCTATGACAACGGTCAAGTCCACGTCTTTATTCAAGAGAATTTGCTTCATTGGCTTGAAGCTCTTAGTCTAATGGGCAATATGTCTGAAGGGGCTATTATAGTGAGAAATTTAGAGTCTATACTTACGGTGAGTAATGGATTCTATCACGCTGCACTACTACCGGCTAATATGGCAAAATACAAGCCTGACGCAAATTCGCTTCTACTGGCAATAATTCAGGACGCAAATCGCTTTGTTCTCCGTTTTGGATCAATAATTGAAAAGGCTCCTCTTCAAACGTATTGCGCCGCTCTTGCGTTCAGTCCGCGGGAAAGCGAAATTGTTCGACAGTTCTGGAATCAAAGATGTCCACGGATAAAACGTGTCCTACATGCTGAAGAAACCTGGAGTCCTTCGCGAGGTACGCTCGAGGGCCACTCAGGCAGCGTCACGAGCGTAGCATTCTCGCCGAACGGTCAGCTAGTGGCATCATGCTCGGGCGGTTGGACGGTCAGGCTCTGGGACGCCGCTACAGGAGCGGCGCGAGGTACGCTCAAGGGCCATTCAGGCAACGCCATAAGCGTAGCATTCTCGCCGAACGATCAGCTAGTGGCATCAGGCTCGTACGATTGGACGGTCAGGCTCTGGGACGCCGCTACGGGAGCGGCGCGAGGTACGCTTGAGCTTAATGTGGCAATTAAAAACCTATTTTTCTCTGCTTCTGGTCAATACCTTGAAACAGACAGGGGAGTACTAGAAATTAGCTCTCTTCTTCCGAAACTATCGTTTTCTTTTTCGCACTGTTTGCGTACACTATTTGTGTCTAGTAATTGGGTAGCTGAGAAGAACGAAAATATTCTTTGGCTTCCTCCTGACTATCGAGCTACTTGTATAGCTGTTTGGAATGGAGTTGTAGTCTTAGGCCACTTATCAGGGGGTATTTCATTTCTTGAATTTGAGTAAGGATAAAAGATGTTATAGTTAAGAAGACTATAGGTAGATTATTATTATAATAGCCTTATACTATAATATATTTATTTTCTTTATATCTCTATTTTATAGAGAGTTAAGGGAAATATGCGCCTATATAGTTGTCGTATTCGCCACTCCAATTTTATCTTCTTCAAAGGTACATGCTAGCGCGTTAGAGAGTGCAAATTTGCTGCTAACTGTTAGATTCAAGCCCTTGCTATATAAGGGGGTACCATGAACAGGACAGACACCCTCCCTGCTAGTATGCTAGCAGAATAATAGGGCGTCTGCCCCTTATAGCTTTGGCTGCGCTAGCAGGGGGGGTGCCGACCCGCTCTAGCTATACCCTTGTTTTTGAGGCGCTACTTTCTTAGAATGAAGATAGGAAGCCGGTAAGAAGCGGTTCTACTATGGGCTGGTACGTTGGAACCAACAACTCTCTTAGGCTTGGCGTTGTGGCGGTTAAGCACCGCCGCGTGTTGGAATTACAAGGTCATAAGGTCACAGCGGAGGTCTCTTGAGGGTCTAATTGATGATAGAGATGACGCAGACGATGAATATTGATTGATTCGTCGATGCAGTAGATGCGGTTGATGTCTATCTAGATTGACATGCAGAGCTCGCTCTCGCGACGTGTCCAGAGCTTAGTCAGCATCTCTCGCTTAATTCTGACACCGCGTTTATACCTGTCACGAAGTTCAAATAGATGAGCTCGTTGATGAAATGGGTTGATTGATTGATCTTAATAATCGTCTTAATTAAGGTTTTTAACCTTGATCTAACGTGTCTTCAGTGACGTGTCTTCATGCACGTGACTCGTGCACGTGACCCACGCCTTTAGAGAATACAGATTATCTAACACACCCCCTTAGCTTCGAGCTCTTTAAGGTTAAAGCTAACTACCTTCTCATGTCCGTTAATGCGTTAATTGAACCATAATGTCATCTAAATCCTTCCTTCTTGCCCTAACCTTCTCCCTTAGGTCCTCCAGTTGCTTCTCCTCATTTAGCCGCTCCTTAATATCCACTATTCCAATTATATTAACAAAGCTTTAAAACCTCTGCTTGGGCAGGGCCTTTGTAAGTCCATCAGCAATTATCTCCTTTATTGCTGTCTATTGAAATTGTACTTGTCTTATTACATATTCCTAACATAGCCAGTGTTAATAGATATTAATATATTAGAGCTTTATAATTAGCTTTACTGTGTTTTTTATAATTAGTTAGAGCGTCTGCGTGTTATTATATTTAATAATTAAGGGCTTATTTAGGTGTAACGTCATTACTTTAAATAGCCTGCTAATAAAGATAGCTTTCTTTGCTGTCTATAATAGGGCTAATAACTTGGCTTTTATACTTAATGTTATAACTATACCCTACTTGTTTGCTCTCCAGGCAATCGGCCCCCTAAATAGCTTTATAATATATCCTTATAAGCTTTTTCTGTTAACGGAGTTGTCCGCAAATAATGCATTACTAGCATAGATAAATAATTGCGCTTTACCTCTACCGTCTCTTCTATCGTCTTGTCCTTTATCGCGTATTCCTTTATCTTTCCCTCTACTATTTATTCCTTCCTCATCTCCTCTATAGCAGATTGCTCTGCTTCTCGTACTATATAGGTACTGGATAACTCTGTCTGCCGCTTAATAATGCTTTTGGCTTGGGTCCTGGTTAAACCTTACCAGCTATAATACTGTAAAAGCAATATCCAGACGTGTTATAGTGGCTGCATAGAGTACTAAACCCGGTTTTCTTTGATATAGCATCGTAGAAGCTGGTAGGGATATAGGACGGACTAATAGGTCTATATTAGGGGACAGACGCGTCGGACGGATTATACGGTAATTAGTAAAGAGGAGTTCCGATTCTGCTATAGGAGTGTCTAAAAGACGCCCTCTAAGATCTATCTTATACTAGTTAGCTATCTTCTTAATATAGGCTTCCTGGGATAGCTATAGGAGTCTCTGGCTATAATTGCGTATTACATAGATTCCTAGGAACCATTTTAGCTCGCTAAGGGTACTTATCTGGTATTCCTTGCTTAGCTCCTTAATCGCTTCTTAAGCCTTCTTTTTATCTGTCTTTCTATAGCAGAAGACAATATTATTAATATAGAAGAGGATGACTATTCCACCTTTTAGTATAACGCACGGCTCCTAGGGTACCTCTTTAAAACCCAATTCTGTTAGCGAGCTTATGAGATTCTTCTGCTATAATAGTAGTAATTATTATAGTCCGTAAAGGGCTTTTCTTAAGCGTAGTACTTTATCTTTCTTTCCGTTATTGAATCCTGGCGGTAGCTTTATATAGACGACTTTGTCAAGATCGCAATAGACAAACGCATTGACTATATCTATCTGTGTCGTCTCCAGGTTGAATTTTGCGGTGATCGCTATAAGGGTTTAGAAGGACGTACTAGCTAATATAGTAGCTCTTATAGGTAGGTCTTCTAGGGCCTATTGATTTCCGCATACTACTAAGCATGCTTTGTATTTCTGAAGGAATCCGTGCTTATCTGTCTTATAGATGAACACCTATATTAAGCTAAGGATCTGCTGTTTCTTTATATGCTTCTTGTCTATTTCTTAAAATGACCTTATTTGATAATGGGATTAGAGGTGGGCTTGTTAAGCCTCTTAGAACTAATCTTAAAGAGGATGTGTATTAAGGTCCTTAATTAACTAAGGTAGAGGAGGTAAGTTCTTCTTATATAGTCTGATATTACGTGTTCTGCCTGATTTTAGCTTGCTGTTGTTAAGTTAACTATTAAGGTTAAACTTCCTTCCTGCTAAAAAGGCGCCGTGATAGGCTAATGTAATTCTTTTAGTAACAAAGTCTTTAAACCTATTATTACTAGCTTCCTTAAATAAGTCTTTAACTAAGTTGTTGGACACCCCCTAAGTGTTAAACGCATCTCCTGCTTAATAAGCGACGTCTTAATTAGTACCTTGTACATCTAACTTCGTTAAATACTTGACGTAAAAGGCATATAGAGATTCTTTGTCTTCTTTTATTGGAGGTGGTGTATAGTATATATCTTTAAGAGCTCTTGCAAGCTTAAGATCTGCTAACTTATTAAAGGTTTGAACTGGCTTATTAACGTTATTATCTTCCTCTTAAATTAATGGTTTAAATATTTTTTTATTGTCTTCTAGAAGGACCTTATTCTTGGTTAGGGTATTAGGGAGTTAAATCTTCTCAATTAGCGTATCTAATTCGGCGTATATATCCTTTAAGATGTCCGTTTGTTTACCATTAAAGAATATCTTTTTATTAAAGATAACGTCCCTAGTAGAGATAATAATACCCTTATAAGGGATCCAGATCCTGTAGATATTAGTAAAGTTATAGCCAATGAGGTAGCTAATATAGGCTTACAGATCTAGCTTGCTTAGCCTTTTCTTCTTTAGCTGGGCGTCTGACGTTATCGCGTACGCCCTATAGCTGTAGGCTTTTAGGTACGCTAGTTGCGGCTTTCTTAACCTATTACCTAGGAAGGTATAGAACCTCTTATATAGCAATTTCCAACCTTTGCTTTCCCGTAGCGTTCGATCTTAAAGGTAGACTATATAGTTAACTATCTCGTTCTATAGGTCGTGTGGTAGATTGGCAGCAATTTTTATTACTTATACTCTCTTAATAATTACACCCCTTAAGCGTTCGGCGGTACCGTTCTAAGCTTAGGTATGTGGTGCTAAAGGCTTAAATATAATCCCCTAAGTCTATAGCCATTTAAGGGTTCTTCTTCTCCCTAGCTCGTTGTCTAACCTAATAGTATTGACCTTAAGGTTATACCTCAGACGAATCTATTAGATAAAATCTTTAAGTACTTATAGTATCTCCTTCTCCTTACTATGCGTTATTATAAAATATGGGAAGGTTCTTCCTAAGAAGGTGTTGTGGATAAGTATAACTTATACAAATCCTATATACGCTTCCTTGAGGTTAGTCCAGTTAATATAGAGGTTAAGATAAGGTTTATTAATGTTCTGTTTTAAGAACCTTCTTAAGACCTAACACTTAATTTTGGCAAGACTATAATATTAATATTCCGTTATCTTTGGGCCTTAAAGCTTAACTCCTAAGGCATTAAGACTTAGATAATAAAGGCTTATAGGTCCTAAATAACCTAGACGTAGATGCTATAGATATATATTACCTTTTAAATCTAGATAAGCGTCTCTTAACAATGCTCTGCGCTTTTGTTGGTGGTGTAGCAGTTGGCTTGTATTAAACGCTAATAGACTTCCTAGTCGGACGTATTTAATAGTCTATTGTTTGTGACGTTCTTCCATTTAATATAGGATTGTATCGTCCTTCTAAACTAGAAGATTGTTATTTCCTTTATTATCCTAGAAGTACCCTCGCTTTTGAAGTAAATGGAACAACACTAGATTTGTATTAAAGTCTATATAGAAGGCAACATCCTTAAGACGTAAGATTCCCTTGCTCTTGTCTAGTTTTGTAACTTGGATGGTGATATTGCTGTAGCCTAGTATAGGCACTTCTGAGCTGCTGGTAATAATATATTTGTGTCTTAAAGCTTTCTTAAAGTTGTAAAAACAAGAGAGGTTATTAAAGATATAGAGAGTGGTTCCTAAGTCTAGAATAGTTAATAGCTTTAGTGGATGGAGTTAACTGGTGTAATATAATTCTAGGAATATCGCATTAGCTTCTCCCTTAATCTTAACTGTTTTATAACTCTTCTTATCCTATTATTATTAAGCCTCGTCTTCTTGTTTTTTAAGTCTGATCTTTATAACTTAGTTAGCAAAATTCTTATTCTTTTCTACCTTCTTTAGCACTCTTTTAATGCGAGCATCTCTGATTATAACTCCTTTGGGTCTTTTGTCTTTAAATAAATACTAATAGTCTTAAAGGGAATGTCCTCGTTTCTTATACGCTAAGTACACGGGTAGTAGCTTTTTATAGGACGTCTCCTTGTCTACTAGTAACCTGGCTCTCTTTAAGCGTCTAGTATATGCTAAGGTTCCTTTCCCTAGACCTTTAGTAGTATTAGAGTGATCCATTATAGCTTGCTCTATAAAGTCTGCATTAAAGGTACTCCCTCTTATAGTAGTATTGGCTTTCTTTAAGGGTATTCTAAGTCCTTTTTACAGCTCCTTTGCTACTCTGCGGTATTTAAAAAATCTCGACTTCTAAGGGTTATTTAACTCGGTAGTATACTTTACACAGTAGGTGTTGCTAAACGGTTAAATAACTTCTGCCAAATCTTAAAGCCAGATTTTATCGGACATTTAAGGGATCTTATACTTCTCTCCTAGGGATATTACGTGTTCCCATTAATCTAGCCACTAGTTTAATTTTAACAACTATTTAAACCCCTTAAGGGCTTTTATGTATTAGTATTATACCTTCTTCCTAATGAACAATAAGGTAGGTTCTGTGTTCTCCTTTAGCCGAGATAGCCATTCTTTAACTGTTAAGGAAGGGTTAAGCAGTAGCTTCTTTTAAATTGATACTATAGATGTAATCTAGGTGTGGATCTATTAAAGACGATCTTCCTGTCTAAGGAAATACTTTATGTCCTAGTTATAGTATTGTCTGCTATTCTTGTACGCTTTTTGTTGATTCGTCAAGAGCTATGTATATAAGGTTACATTCTCATTGAAATCTATAACCTTTGGAAGAGGTGGTTTTTTAAGTAGACCTTCTTAAGGTGCTTCTGTGGTTGGGTTAACGTGGGCCCAAATTTACTGATCTATAAGGGCTTATAGTTGCCAGATCCATTGCTCCCAGTCTTCTAGTTTATTGAGAATAATCGTGGTCAACGAACTTAATGTCAGTGGAGTCATTTTAACTGATAGGCAAAGGAGGATTTGAGATGGTATTTTTGTCTTCAGGATCGTCCTTATCATCAGGGTCGTCCTATAACAATTAAGGTAGGATTTCTCGTGGAATCTCGTGGAATCTCGTGGAAGAATCGTCCTATAACAATTAAGGTAGGATTTCTGTCAGAGTCTGCGTCTTAACAATAAGGTGTCAGTGTTGGAATTACAAGGTCATAAGGTCACAGCGGAGGTGTCTTGAGGGTCTATTTGATGATAGAGATGACGCAGACGATGAATATTGATTGATTCGTGATGCAGTAGATGCGGTTGATGTCTATCTAGATTGCCTGCAGACTTTGACCTCACAACGTGTCCAGAGCTTAGTCAGCATTCCTCGCTTAATTCTGACAGTCAGAGTCTGACGATGAGGTAGAATTTCTTCAAATAATTAAGTAATAGCTGAATAGCTTCTTAAGTCGGCGGACTGGGCTTATAACTGTCACGAAGTTCAAATAGATGAGCTCGTTGATAAAATGGGTTAATTGATTGATCTTGATGATCGTCTTAATTGAGGTTTTTGACCTTAATCTGACGTGTCTTTAGTGACGTGTCTTCGTGCACGTGACTCGTGCACGTGACCTACGCCTTTAGAGAATACAGATTATCTAACAATACCACTAGCCACAGAACTCTCCGATGCCCTGCTGCTCGGCTACAATAAAGAGCTCACGTTAGATTAGTGTGGCGCGATTGCTAAGTTAACTAAAGCGTAAACTCTTAACCTCGGACTAGCAACGATTACCGTTTAACTTCGCGATACAGCCTAACTTATAGTATAACATATAGCTATATCTACGTTACAGACTTAGTTATTATTCTTAAGAGTTTAGTAAGATTCTAGGACAACCTAAAGTACGCATATAGCCACCGTAGATTGTTTTTAGATTTAGTTATGGTATATAGCAGTGTGGTTTTAGATGATGCGAATAAGCGAGCATAAAATATCCTTATCCAATAGAAAATGCATAAAATATCGCAATCAATAAGGATAAAAGTGCCCGTGTAGAGCTTTTCCACCCTAACTAGGTAAAATAAGACTCTACGGTTCTAGCAGAATTTGGCAGATATTACGGATATTGCGGATATTGCAGATATTTTATGGATATTGTGGATATTGCGGATATTACAGTAAGAATATATAAGGTATTATGGGGTCCTTATCCACCTCTTCCCTAACTATATAATAGCTAAATACTTAAAGAAAAATCCCCTATCTCTCTTGTGTTACGGCGCTGGTGGAAAACGGTGGATCTTAGCAGACGTGGATTATAGTAGACGCGAGTCACGTAACTTAAGGACCGCATAAAATATTAAGCGGCGTTGCTATTCTTCTCCTTCCTTTCTCTAGCTTTGGATTCTCATTTATAGACTACCAATTGTACAGGCTTGCGCGTCCCTCTTACTATACTTATGCCTTGATTAACTAAGTTACTAATATTATCTAAAGCTTAACTACTCTTTCTTTCTAAGAAGGAACTTAAATATATTTATAAAGGACATAGAATAGGACCTTAAGGACATTACTAGGACTATAAGGATAGGATAGACCCCTAAGAACTAAAAGAATATAAACAGAACGCGAAACCTAAGAATAGAATACGTATGGACCAGAACCCCTAGAAAATAAACAAATACTGGAAATTACCTAATACCCCTACTACTATGCCAAGAAATACAGTAGCTGGCAAAGCCGCTGTAGGACCTGCAAATACCTTTAATAGTGAAATAGTCGCCATCTTGACCCCCTAGGAAGAGCTTGCAGCAGCTAATACTAAAATTAAATGGCTTTAAGAGCTGCTTAAAACCAGAGACACCCCTATACCTAGTAAGGAGTTATTAGATACCTAAAGACTTGCTATAGTCCTTAAGACTCTAGCCTAACGTATAGTATTAGCATTGTTGCGGTCTGCGAAGGTTATGGACCCCCTATTGCTTACAGACGGAACTAACCCTATATTTAATAATTAGAAGCTTTAACTGCAAGACAAGCTTAAAGTTAATATAGACTACTTCCCTACTACCTAAGCTAAAATGGCCTACGTCTTTGGCCGTACTAGTGGGGACGCATAGATGTATTTACGTCCGCGATACGCCTAGGACTTAGCAGACCCCTTCCTTTTTAAAGAAGAGATGGTTAACTACCTATCTTCTATTTATAAGGACCCCTTTAAGATATAGAACGCCCGCCTTAACTATAAAGCTCTTAATATAAAGATGACGGAGACCTTTTTAGCCTTCTAGACCCGCTTTCTATACCTAGCCGGCCAAGCCTAAATTCCCTATAAAGACCTAATGCTAGACCTCTTTAATAAGCTTACCCTAGACCTATAGCGCGCCGTACTACCAGTTTTTACTACTATATAGACACTAAAGGTACTTATAGACTACTGCCTAGCTATTAACTAAGGCCTTTGTTAAATTAAGGTATAATCTAAGCGGTATAAAGCTAAAAACTCTCTAAACTAGACTGTAAGTACTTTATAAACGGTCTATAACACCCTAGCACGATCTATAACTCCTACGGTACCAGCCGTATAGCCCGCTGTTAATTTAGCAGCTAGCTATATAGCTAGTCCTACTACGGGTCTAGCGCACACTTAGCCCACATATAACGACCCCTATAAATAGGCCTTTAGTAATTAAGAAGCTTACTTCTTATATGGCCAGAAAGACTACTTTGTAAAGAATTGCTAGATAAAGGTAAAAACGGGCAAGGTTCTGTTAATTTAGGAGGATAGTATAGAGTTAGAAAAAGAGAAACCTTAGAGGAAGACTTCTCTCTAGGGTTAAAAGGGATTGATATATTATATATTAATCTAGGTTGGCTAGTTGGTAGAAAAAGCTGCACTATCCCTTATACCTTATTCCGTAATAGATATTAAGTTTTAACCTCTGCTTTAGCTAACTCTAGAGTAAATACCTTTGCCTTAATAGACACCCAGTGTGCTATAAGGCTAGCTAACTTTTTAAATATACCCCTTAAAGAACTGCCCAAACCAATTCCTATTTGCGGGTATAACGGACGGATAGAACTACCTATTATAACTATCTTACAGATTTACCTCCATGTAGACGGATAAAGGCAGTATAACGTCCCCTTTCTTATTACAGACCTAGGAAGCCACAATATAATCTTAAAAAGAAAATAGCTAGCCTATCTAGGCTTATAGCTTAATATATAGAGTAGACGGCTTATCTAGCCCAAAACCCTACCCCTAACACCCTCTTTTATAAAGGAAATTAGCATTATAATAGAAAACCTTATACGGCTATAGATAGACACTGTTTACTAGGCTAATGCTATATATAGGGACCAGGCTTTTAAAAAGAATATATAGCTTAACCCGCAACAAATCCATATACTACGCCGCCCCTAAACTACCTATATTATGCCACCCGCACTAAAGATTAAAAAAGTTAGTAAAAAGCTAGTAGAGCTCCCCACAGGGAACTTAGGCCCTATGTAGCTATAAAGAATAGTAAGGAGTATTAAATACTATACTAAATGTATAGACCAGAGGGATAACTTGCGGAAGATAAAACAGGAGCTAAAAAAGATTATAAACCCTAAGCCGCAAAATATGGCCTAATAATAGTCTATAAAGAAACCTATAGACCTCCCACTAGTTAATATCTGCTATATTAGCGCTATAGGATTCTACTAGAACTTGGTTTAACCTAATACTATTACCTTTACTACTAGCTTATATAAAATTGATTAAATAATTAAGGAATAGGAAAATAAGCTTAATAAATAGGAAGGCGAGCTTACGGATAAGGAGCTAGTAGAATAGAAACTACCCTATTAATACTAGAAATTTAAGGACGTATTCTCCAAGGCAGTATTAGATATACTCCCACCTTACTAACCGTACAACTATAAGATTGAGATTGAGCTAGATAAGGAAGACACACTTAACTATAGCCCCCTTTGTTAGTAGTCTACTGCCGAATTATAGGCTATAAAGTAGTACCTTATTAATAACCTAAATAAGGGCTTTATTAAACCTAGTTAAGCCCCTTTTAACTTGCCTATTCTCTTTGCCAAAAAGCTAAATAGAGGACTTTATTTTTGCATTAACTACCGCAAACTAAATAATATAACCCGCAAGGACCGCTACCTACTACCCTTACTTAATAAGACTTTAACCTAAATAAGTAGAGCTAAGATCTTTACTAAGCTTAATATCCATTAGGCCTTTTACCGGATTAGGATAAATCCTAAATTAGAAGATCTTACTATATTTTGGACTCGTTACGGAATATATAAATATAAAGTACTTCCTTTTGGACTAACTAACGGACTGGCTACGTACTAGCGATATATAAATAATATACTTTTTAACTACCTTAACGACTTCTATACAGCCTACCTGGATAATATTATAATCTACTCTAAGAATAAGTTAGAATATAAGGAGCATATCCACAAAGTCCTATAATAGCTCCATAAGGCTAGTCTCTAGGCTAATATTAGGAAATTGGAATTTAGTATTAAGTGTATAAAGTACCTAGGTTTTATTATTAGTATAGATAGAATTAAGGCCAACCTAGAGAAAACGGCCGCAATTAACTAGTAGACACCCCCACAGACTGTAAAAGGGGTGTAATTATTTTTAGGTTTCTATAACTTCTACTAACGCTTTATTAAGAACTATAGTAGGATTACCTAGCCTCTTAACCACCTTACTAGAAAAGACCAGCTATTTCACTTTAACGCTATATATATGCAGGCCTTTAATGAGCTTAAAAAACGGCTGGTATTGGCTCCCCTACTTGCCCACTTTAACCCAGAACGGCCCTTAATGCTAGAAACTAATACCTTAAATAGCGCGATAGCCGGCGTTTTCTCCTAGAAGTAACTAAACGGAGAATAGTACCCTATTGCATACTATTTAAAGACTATAATAGATGCCAAGCTAAACTACCACATCTATAATAAAGAAATACTGGCTATTGTCTCTAGCTTTTAGCAATGGCGTATATAGCTAGAGGGGACCCCTAAGCCCATTAAGGTAGTTTCGGATTATAAGGCCTTAGAATACTTCATAACAACTAAGGCCCTTACGGCCCGGTAGGCACGCTAAGTGGATATCCTATCTTAGTTCAACTTCTTAATTATATATAGACTAGGCGCTACGAACCGTGCGGATACTCTTATAAGGTGTAAATAGGACCTAGGTAACCAGGCGGCTATAAAGATCTTATTATAGACCTAGACACTACTATAACTAGAGCACCTTAACCCCTAAATATAGGTAGAGCTAAATACAGACCCTTTAGATACTAAGATATGTCCTATTAACTCCACGGAACTTAACCTTATTAATAAACTGCTATAGGCAAACTATACGGCCTCTTCTCTACAGGAGTACCGTGAAAAGGTAAAGGATGCTACTAGCCTATAGTCCCTTAAAAACGGACTGCTTAAGTACTGGGAACGGCTAGTAGTAATAAAGAAATAGAATTTACGGACCTGGCTTATTGCCAAAGTATATACCTAGGTCTCTACGGCCTACCCTAAAAAGAATAAGACCTGTAAGATTATTAGTAACCGTTACTACTGGCCTAGAATGGTTATAGATATTAACCACTATATACGGAACTGTAACAACTGCTATAGGTCTATAATTCCACGGGATAAAACCCTAGGACTACTAAAGCCACTCCTAATACTAGAACGCCCCTAGCAGCATATCTCTATAGACTTTTATAAGCTGCCTATAGACCATAACGGATATAATATGGTAATAATCCTAGTTAACCACTTTAGTAAGCGCCTATTTTTAATCCCCTATTATAAGAATATTGATGCTAAGGAGGTAGCTGTCACGGGACACCCCCGTAACACCTTACACACGTCCACCTGTTTCCACCAACTAAACAACCGGAGACTGACCATAAGACGGCAATCTAACAGCAATCTGCCGTATTCCGCCGCAATCTGCCGTCTCTACTGTCGGAGTTGCTAACTGGCAACTTTAAGGACCTCTAACTGCCGAATTCTACTAAGTTCTACCAAAACCGCCACCTAAGCTCTACCCTACCTATGTGTAGTATAGTACCCGTTAACCTAGCAACTAAGTAAACATTATATACCCTTTTTCCCCTATTTACTACTTCCTTTTCCTTATATAACGTCTTAACTTTATTATATAGTTTATATACATAGCTTAATAATATCTACTTCGCTATATATTATTACCGCTTATACTCGCTCCGTAATACTACGTTATGTTAACCTTATATACTACCCTCTAAAATATAGAACGACCCTAAAGCCCCTATAATAGCTGCTAGCATTATATCCGCACTTTAAAAACAATTAGTAGAGATATAGAAGTTCTTTATAGACGCCCTCGCATAAAACTAAGCCACTTTAACTTAATAATAAGCCAAATAAGAGGCACGATACCTACAAATAATTAAGGACCTTTAAGAAGAAGTCCGCACTATTAAAATGCCTATACTAGGGCCCTAAGACCAAATACCTTCTCTAGAGATAAACACGCGAAACAAGAGTCCCGAACCTATAGTAGCTATTTACCCTAAACCAACTACCGCACTGTAATAATCTAAATGACTACTAGACCCTTTAATATTTACTAGTAAATAATAAGAACTCCAATTATTTTTAAGCTAGCTTAAAAATAAGCTAACTGGTAATACTAACTGCTACCTAACTAAAGCTAACTAACTCTGCTACGCCCTAAATTAACTAGAAGGAGACGCAGCTAACTTTATTAAACCCCTTTAACTAAATTCAGTACAAAGTCTAGTTATACTTCTTAAAGCTATATACAGTAACCCAAACCGCTAAGCTACTACTTGGAGAAAGATAAACTACATAACTTAAGGAATAAAAAGCTTTCCAGTATACTTCTCCAAATTTAACCATTATGTAAAGGAAACAGGCTGGAACGACTCTGCACTAGTTAATAGCCTTATTAAATCCCTAAGTCCTAAACTAAAAACCTCCCTAATAGGTGTAGACCTACCGGGAGCCCTTAACGCCTATATAAACGTTATTAATAAACGATATAATGATATACTACGCCTAATACCGAAGTCCACTCCTTAATACAATATAACAGCTCCGCAAACAACTATTAAGTTATTATCTTAGCCTAAGCACCCTAACGCCATAGACATTAACTTTAGAACCCTAGAGTATGCCCTACTAGGGTCCCCTAAATAAGAATAACGTATTAAGCTAGGCCTTTGCTTTAAATGCGGAAGCAAGGCTTATATCTTAAGATACTGCTCTATCCCTATACCCTAACACAATTTACAAATGGCTAATACTAGTAACTATTTACCGCACCAATTCTCTAGTTACCGTCCCTAATCTTTATATGACTCTAGCCCCGTATTTAGTAAGCACCACTTATAGGAATGAAATTATAGCTGACGTTCTATAGGAACCCCATCCTGGTCGCCTCTAAAAGGAAGGTCTTGGAGCTAAGTCGCTCTCTAGGACGGCACTACCTTAGGATCTCGTTAAATGCTCTAGATGTCACGAATTCTACAGTGCCAAGACATTAGTTTCCCGACACGAACGCAAAATCGCGATCGTCAAAATTCCAACACCAAGATCGCGACCTTACTGCACCACAATGCAACGCTCGTTTGGCACCGAAATTAGTGGAAAT
>Ga0307507_10004909_pt1 | contig 22869 bp, 26 predicted proteins | sample 7_EM_MG_FD_207223 | JGI IMG/M metagenome (GOLD analysis project Ga0307507, IMG submission 207223) | Populus trichocarpa ectomycorrhiza microbial communities from riparian zone in the Pacific Northwest, United States - 7_EM | ecosystem: Host-associated > Plants > Roots > Unclassified | place...
CCGCGCTCACAGCGGTAATTGAAACCACCGCACCCCGATCACGCCCGTCCCCAAAATCAAAAAGTTGGTGGACCCCGCTTCTTACCACCCTCCGGAAGGAATTCACCAAAGCCTCCCGGAAAGCCAAAAAGATCCAGACCCCCGACGCCTACAGCATAGCAAGACAGTCGAAGCTCGGCTACTTCATAGCCATCAAAAGAGCAAAAGCCTCATATTGGGCTGATTTCCTTGCAAAGACCTCTCCAGACAACATATGGACGGCCAAACAACCGGTCGCCCCAAGAAAAACCCCGAGATTCCCTTCCCTTCCCGACGCCTCGGGCCCAGTCGCTATCAACAAGGCGCTTCTGGACCACTTCTTCCCCCCTAAGGACCCCCTGCCCAGCAGAGGCCGCCTGGAGAAAAACCCCTCCACCACCCCCCTCACTCAGGAAGAGATCAAACTCGCCCTCTCCAAGTCCTCCCCCTCCTCGGCCCCGGGCCCGGATGGCATCCCCTAGTCCGTATGGAAGAGGGTAAACCTCATCAACCCGGCGATTTTACTCGAACTCCTCTCCCCCCTGGTAGTTTTCGGTTACCACCCTCCCTCACTCAAAACCGCCAACGGGGTGGTCTTGGACAAGCCCGGCAAGGCCTCCTACAACTCCCCCGCCTCCTTCCGCATCATTCTCCTCCTCAAAACCATCTCAAAGATCCTGAAACGGGTAATGACGGTCAGACTGTCCGCCATCGCTAGGTCGAGAGGCCTCCTCCACCCAAACCAGTGCGGCTCCCTGCCAGGACTCAGCTCCTCCTACGCCTGCCTCACCCTCATGCACGAAGTGAAAACTCTTCATTGACCCAGACTCGAAGTCTCCATCCTGTTCCTAGACATCAAAACCGGCTTCGACAATGTCAACGCCTCCACCCTTGGAGCCAGACTCTTGACCTCCCGTGTCCCCTCTTACATGGTCGACTGGGTATTCTCCTTTCTCTCAGAGAGAACTTGCACCCTGGTGTTCCAGGGCTCCCCCAACGTTTCCTCCCCGGTTTCGGTGGGCACGCCTCAGGGCTCCCCCAACTCCACCCTTCTCTTCCTACTCTACGTCGCCCCCCTGCACATGTCCGTGCCCAGAGGTCTCATGATCTCTTACGTTGATGACTTCTCGATCACGGTTGCCTCCCCCTCCTACGGAGGCAACACCCGCCGCCTACAAAGGTTATTCTCCTCCATAGCAGCAAAGGGCCGAGACATCGGCGTGTCCTTCTCGGTCCCCAAAACAGAACTCATCCACTGGCGGACCCCCAGCCAGAGGACATCTCCCTCGCGTGCCCCGATCGAACTGGAAAACCACCTCTTTCAGCCCTCCCAAGTAGTCAGATGGCTGGGATATTGGTTCACCCCCACCCTCAACACGGCCCACCACTTCAGGAATAGGCTCTCCCTAGCCCAAGCAATCTTTTCCTTTGTCAAACGCCTCTCCTCCCCAGGGGCCGGCGTCAGACCTTTCCTCTGCCATCGCATTGCCAGTGGCCTCCTCCTCCCCATACTCACTTACGGAGCAGACCTCCGCACCCCAAACGACGCTGCGCTGAGAGGCATAAACAGCTTCTGGCACAGGGTCCAGAGATGGACCACAAACAACTTCTTCTCCACCCCCACCTCCATGCTGTCCCGTGAGGCCTGCCTCCCCCCCATTGTCTCCTACTCCAGATACAGAAAACGTCTTGCCGCCCTCAGAATTGCCTGCGCCCCCACAGACGCCAACCCGGCCTCGGCCAGACTCCCACAATCCTTCCCACCCCTCTCCTCCTTCAGGGCCCAGGACTCTTCCAGGCACCTCACAGTAGGCCTCTCCTCCATCTACCTCCCCCTCAGCTGGCGGAGAAAGGTCCCCTCTCCACCGATAAGGAAACACCTTCCCGTGGACGCCCTGGCTCATCTCACCCTCCCTCTACAGGAAGGCCTCACGCGCTTTCCTCTCGTACTACACGCCCCCCTTCCACCCGGAACGAACATCCCCCTACCAGACCTCATGAGAAAGACCTACCAGGCCCTCTGGACCCGCACTAGGAACATGCTCATTCAAGACTGGATCACCGACGATCCCGCGCCCCCGTACTACGAATACCCCCCCTCCCTCTCCCAACACCCCTTTATGTGGCTGCAAAAGTTTGTGGCGGGAAGAATCCATCAAATGTGGTCAGCAAAGAGCTACCTGGCCGCCCACCCCTTGTGGTTCGACGAGAACCCTGACCCAACCTGCTCACGGTGCGAGACTGGACCAGAGTCCTTCCAGCACACCATCCTCACCTGCCCTGCCAGCACAGGGGTCCGCAGCCTCCTGCTGAAAAAGGTCTCCTCCCTGGCGCATGACGCAACAGTCTGGTCCGATCCCCTTCTCATACGAGCACTAGGCGAGTACATCACAGACACGAAAACCGGTTTTCCCCCGGACATGCTCCCCGACCACTTCTCCCCCCCCTTTGCTTCCCCTACCCAAGATTAAAGAAACACATGGTTCCTCGCGGGGGTTTTGTTTGAAGCTTCATGCGTTGTGGTTGACTGGATGTTTTATTCTTCCTTTGTATACTTTTCCTTGCAAAAATCGCATAAACAAGACGTAGCTAGTGTTGTAACTTCCTTATATTTTGTTTCCCTAGGGAACGACGGGCAAACGGTTTTGGCCTAAGTACTTTCAGTAACCCCGGTGGACTAGGGAAGATGGTTTCTTTTGTTGTTTGTTTTGATTTATAGGTTTTGTTCTTTCCATAGCTAGCGCTGCACGAAGTTTCTTGTACCCAGAAACAATGAACGCATGATAAAAAAAAAAGAAAAAAAAGAAAGGCATGGGATTTGCGTTCTTCACGCAACCATCTAAGTTCTTTCATACTCTATACTTTCAATACAAAGATCTTTATCTATCACGCTTTCGGGAATCAAGAGACGACAGTCTTATATGAGCCTAGCGATCAACGTTGCTAGATAGAAGTCAACGGACTTACCTATCGCAACAGGTATTGGGCTAAGAAGAAGCGATCGTTAGGAGACTATCGGTTACCTGCTGCAAGTATCACCCGGAGGGAAGAGGATTGTAACAATCGTCTAGATTTGTTCCTTTAAAACATGCTCCTCACCCGTGGGCTCCGTAGCGTGCAGTAGGTTCATATTCTCATTAAATGTCCACAGGTTAATATTCTAGTACTCAAGCGGCCGAGTTAAAGCCAGACACTTTAGGTAGGGATTGCCATCTTAAGTGTCAGGCCTCAGCTTGGCCGCATCTATATTTCCTTAAACGTCCGCACATTTATCCTGTAGTACTCATGCGGCCTAGTTGAGGCCGCCTAAATACTGTAGATAATTCTGTAGAATAATATAATATAATTAATATATATCATTAAACGTCCGCAGATCAATCCTATGATTCACTATCAATTGCCTCTCCCCACTAGGGATTTCATGCGCCTGTCCAATTACCTCCCCTATACCGACTATTCCCATGTCTCGACCAGTGGACCACTTGCCGACTCGTATATGTCCGCTTGCCTGGTGAAATCTACCACCATTGCGGAAAGCCTTTGTTCTGGTGCTGCAGGCCCGGTGGATCTGGAAAATGTCAGCTTCCTGAAAGTCAGATACCGGAATTTCAAGCTGGGTAAATCGCTCTGCAGGAAGCAATCCCAGTTCGGCGGGGTCAGCAGGCAGCCGCGTGTCATCCGCTGCAGTCTGCTTGATAAAACGTAGCATCTCCTCCATCATGTCACAATACTCGATCTCATGGGCTCGGCAGAGCTCAGAGAGCGTGCCAATGTTTGTGTGGCCTTTCAGCATTCGCCGAGGTGCACTGCGGCTTGAAGAATTCGGCATTTCCCTTCCGCTATTTCCTACCACGATCACACCTGTTTTCAAAAGTACTTCTATACTCTGCAAGTGCATTTCTAGAGTGTGCTGGGGGCCATATTGCGACAAGATCTGTCGGGCGGGTTCATTCTTGTTAGACCTCCGGTAACCGTCTTTAATCTGCTTCTTTTATGCTAGTTCGCCGATCTCGGTAGAATACATCGATATGGACCTAAAATGCTGTACATGGGAGGCAAAATGACTCAGGTAGTGCATCTTGATGAAGTTGAAGTGATTCTCGTGCCGTATCAAATCCGCCCGCTGATTGGCTCTTTCAAGCCTCTCTTGATCCACCTGCCGATGGCGCTTGGTGGCAGTGTTGTGGCGGGCCTCATTAGCACGTTGATTCGCCATTGGTTCCCTTAGATTCTGATCCTGACGATTTGCTTCTGCACGCGTAGCCTTCAAGGTACGGAACTCAAGAAAAATGTCTTTGGTCCGGTGAAATGTCTGCAGATACCTTTCCATGTAAACAAGTGTATCTGGTGTACGGCTACGGTATTGGGTCATGCGAGAGAAGTCAACCAGCGCGCTAATACACTTCAAAGCGCTCTTGAAATCGTGATACTGAGGACAATCCGGATTTCGCCATGTGGACGCCAATATGGCCGAAATACAGCGGTCGAGGTTGCGCATTCCCTTTCCCTACCATTGTGGCACTTCACGATATGCGTTTCTTGGTACGCTGAGTCTGTGATAAAGCGAAATTTCTTTCCAGGCATCATTGAACCCCTGCTGCAGTTTATGCCTTTTCAGAAACCTCTCCACCCATTCCATCATATGTTTGAACAGGCCCAGGTAAATGTTGTGTAAGAGGTCTGGCTTATGTAGGTCGGCGGGGTTTACTCGGTCGAGTAGGGCAAATACATTATTTCCTATTTTGACGCCCACCTACTGAAAGTAATCTGTAATACAGGCCACTTCTGCCGGCTGATGCCTCAAGGCTTTCTCCCTATAGAGGATCTAGTCGCGGGTCTCATACATCTTCAGCGGATTCCCACCAAGCCCCTCGCATGGAACCTCACACTTTGGGGACGACTTACTGCCTATTCCGTGCAAGGCCGCATGTTCAGCATGATCCGCAATCCAGGCTGACAAGATGGGAAAACAAAGGTGTGTTTTGCCATCTGCACAATCCATTACCGTTCCTTCTTGGACAACCTGTTGTAATGGCGCAAGGACAAGATCGAAGACAGTTCGCAGGACATCCGCATTCATCTGCCACTGGGCTTCGTTGGCGCGGGCTGATTTCACCAGTGAACTTTGACGGGACCGGAAGCAATGCCGAAAGCAGGATTGCCATCTTGACAGGTCTGTTTCTCGTCCGCGAAAGGATATTGCCGATCGTCACATATACCGGCCAGGTTTTCGTATCTGCGGAAAAATTGGTAAGTTGAGTCTAGTCCGACAATCCGATAATGAGTACAACTGTTGACCAGGCGGGCAGCATTTTCTACCAGGGAACATAATGGGCTATTAGCACTGGAAACACCCACCACTTGAAACTTGTCAGGACCTATTTCTACCTGTGTATCCCACCACCAGTCCGCTGTATGCATCTCAGAGTATACTCGGTCCCCACTCGAATCATATTCCCGAATAGGTGTGTAGACCATATCTGATCTAGACGCGACCTGGCGGATCCAGTAGCGGACATAGTTGATTATATTCCGATAATAGAATGTTGCTGCATGTCGACCATCATCGATAACGGCTTCCGTCCACACCAGGTACTCACCAAATGGGTCCAGAATGTCGAGGTGTTGTCGCATGGTATTGGCGGACCAGAATGATGTGCTCTCTGTGCCACCCAAACCTTCTGCAAAGTACGCGTCGATCTGCGACTTGGCTACCTTGCTCCGGACTAGCCAGCTTGGCAAATTAAAGTTGTCTTCGGACGAGAAAGAGTTCTAGGGGTCATCTGTGATGGCCGTATTCAGCTCTGTATAGCCAGCAACATTGCTGAGTCCTCTGCCAGCACCAGAAATTGTTTCTTGACTCAATGGGCGCCTGCAGACTGGTGGGAGGGAAACGTCCTTCGCATCTGAATCGTTCTGCATATCATGATCTATCTCACTACTTGCTGCGGGGCAATCTGCGATCTCCAGCCTATAATCGGATTCGTAGTCAGAGTCGCTCTGATTGATGTTTTCATCACGTTCAAAAGGAGGGGGCCCTGCCGAGGTCAGGTCCACATTGGCACGGAGGGATAGAACGATATCAAGATGCATTGTCTGAAGGTGCTTTCGTATGTAGCGGCCTGTTGATAGCGTTGTCTCAAATAAGGTCACTTTGTTGTATTTGAGGTCATCATGCTTGTGTGGTGTTTCTCTTTCAAGTGGTCTAGCTGAGCTAATCGGTGGAGGCGAACTGCAGCTGATTTAGTCTTTCAAAGCCAAAGGCAGATTTCTTTCAAGGGTTGGATCAGGGGAAACTTCAAGTTTGCTTAGTAGAATGACGGACGGGTCACGACCTTGAAGCTGTCATTAACTAGGTTTTTATGGGGGGCTGGTCCTGAGCAGTTTAGCAAGGTCTTGGCTCTGAGGCTGCGGCTCCTCCGCGGCTCTGTTGCGGCTTAAAACCTTATCTGAAGCTTCTCACCTTTGTGAGTAGATCACGTGACCTTTCAAGATTCAAGATAGCATTATTCAAGTCTGTACAGGGTATGATCGTGCAAACCCCAGCGGCCTATATGAGCTCTCCCTCACCCACTTCCATTCTATCTTCATGCTCCATTCCAGAATCACAATCGCATCCTTCATCGATCAACCCATCCATCCCACTGGTAATAGAACCCACAAAGCTCGACAAAAACTCTCACTGGTCCGCGGTATTACTAGTATATCCCAGACCAATTCAGTACTATCCATCTGCATAGTCCCAGCTAATAACCTTCTCACAGCCATTTCTCATCCGCAGAACTCCCTTTATCTCCCTTTATCGTCCGCCACCCCCGCTCTATTTCTATTTTCATAGCATAAACCATTCTTCCATTATCCTTCAGGCTACTAGCATTTGCTAGCGGACATCTTTCATTCGCTGGAAAACCATTGCTGAAAAAGAAAAACAATTCTAGATCGATTAACCACCCCCCAGCCCGAACCGCTATTACAATTGCAGCCTCAAAAGTTGGACTTCAATACCAAAAGTCTGATGCCTTCAAAAATGATGGTGAGGTTACTTGGTGTTAGTATGTCTGCGCCTTCCCCGAACCAAGAACTTATGGTGAAGAGTATAAAGACTGGCGGAATGCTATGAAACGTAAGATGGAGCAAGACAGGATTCCGGGCTTGAAGGGGAGTACGGCCCCCCATCCAGCTGTCATTCAGGCATATGCCCTTGCCACCCTGCCCATTACAGTTAGGACGGCACTCTGGCAGACTGATACAGTCCGGGGCGAACGTTTTACTGAATGCCTTGATATTTTGCTATAGGACATAGCAAAAAAACATAAGCCCAGCTTAACACGATGGTTGGCAGCACAACTAGTTCCTGCTGTTGCCCCTGTTGCAGCCCCTGTTGCGGCCCCAGTTGCCGTTGAAAATGATCGTAAGTTACCACAAACCATCCGCATTGAATGTGCACAGTATATTGTAATATGGCTCCTGTAGGTCTCGTTAGCCCGTGCTCTGTCCGTCTTTGGATAGATCCACCATCCGTGGTCCGCCCCGACAGCCCCCGCACTGCCGGGCTGGACAAGATCCCATGGCAAACCCATGAACATGTTTACTGGATGGAGATGACCGAACCCACCATGCGGAACCTGTTTGTGTACATAGACAGAGTCATTGCACGGGGATATGGATATCGTCTGCTGGTTGGTGGGACCAGACATTGTACACACATGCTGCTTGATGATCCTGAGGAGCCGCTACCCATTGCTGAAATGATCTCAATCAGAAACAGTAGGCATGTCCGCATGTGGTGGTCAATGAATTCGCCGAGCGAACCAATGGATCTGCTGTTTTGTGGCCATCGCACCAGTGGAGAAGATGGGACTCCCCCCTCCGGCGCCGTGAATTTTGGTCCTCGTGATAATTGGGGCCAATCTCCCAATCCGTCCGTTCATAGTGATGAGTTGGACTCAGACGGCCACCGGCCCAAGTCTTCCGCTGCAGCCGGAAAGAGAATCACCAGGTTGAGTACCAAGAACCAGGAGCAGCATGTGAAAGACTGGACGAACGGTGTGCAGCGGTCCGGGGGAGGTCGATTAACTGGAGCCAGACTCAAACCGCAGTTCGGCCACCTAGGTTGTGCGAGCCTGGGATTCCTGTTTCACGCTATCTCCTAGTAAGCAACCTTCAGCCCCTCCTACTGACCTGGGCATTCGTGCCTTGAGGTCTGGCCAACAAATAGGAAGGGAGACTGGCCTAAAGCAAGTATTCCGGCTATCTCCCGGGACGGCAGTCAATAGCAGTGGCAAACGTGACCTAGCAGCCAGGGCTAAGGCTAACAAACCGAACAGTCCGGCTGACGCTGTAGAACCTCTGAGGAAGGTCACCCGGAGGGTGCCAATAATCGATAGTAGTATTGGGGGTGAACCAGATAGACTGTATGGGTAGGTTAATCGGAGTTGGCAACCTACCGGCACGCATAATCCGCCAAAAGGTTCTCCTCCGTTGGCTCCCAATCCGAGTCACAATCCTGCCTCTGCGGCCTCTGAGCAGTTACAGCTAAGGACATCAGCTGAGCATCTTTTGATGCTAGCCTCCGGTGCCCAGCAGCTTGCCTAAACATCGGTGACCCAAGTTTGTACGCCCAGCAAAAGCCATTCCCCATCTAATATCTGCGCCGATGATGCACTTGTAGATCTGTCAGCAGCAGATGCTGGACGGAAATTAGGCCCGGCCGCCAGCTCCCGAGCCAGCTCAAGTGGATACTTTACACCTGGTAAGTTGTGGTTACAACTACCAGTTCTTTCATCTGCTATGTTGGCAGCAGGTCCTACTGCTTTGTCAGCAGAAACACACCTTAGGAGTCCGCTCCGGTTCGTTTCTACGTACTAGCTTCTGTCAACAAAGCTAGCCTGCCTCTACCCAATGTGACTAACGTGAAGCCGCAAAGAAGGTTGTTCCGTTCATGATTATAGATACTAGGCCGCTACAGATCCTGGACTTTTCATTTCGGTGTTTTTCATTTTCACTCCTAGAGTTCTGCGGGTTGTTCTCGCTGGTTCCTGTTCATTTCTGTTTTAGATTAGCCCGCCACGGCTGGGCCTGGTTGCCTTGAGACAGTGTGGTAAATTTAGACTTGCCATCGTCCACGGATCCTACCGAGGCAAGAGAGGAGCGTGGACATTTTCTTAGGGTGTTTTGGAGACCATTCTTGTGGTGTTCGGCACTGGCTGTTTTTCGTCAGGGGATGTCTTTTCTAGCTTTTTCAGGTTTGCTATTGGAATTTTTATAATTCATTCCTGTTTTTTTCCGCCTTTTTTCGTTTGGGATATGTTTCTTGTAGTTTTAGACCTTGCTCTTTGGGTTTGTGTGGATCATTCTTCCAGATGTTTTTCGTTCGGGATTGCCCTCTTCATTGCGTTTCCCATCCTAGCTTTCACCTTATTCCCCATCTGTTGAGCCTTAGCGGCAGCTTGTACTTTCCGAGTTGAGCGTTCCGTGCGCCGAACCCTAGCCTTGCCCGCATTCGTTATGGTCCGCTTGGCAGACCTACTTGAACTAGATTAGTCCGCGCATTCAATAAACCTCTTCATCTGCTTCATTAACTCTAATTCCTTGACACTCGTATTATGATTTGGCAAAACAGTTGCGCGGCTGATTTGAAGCAGGACGCCTCAGGTGCAATTCCTAGATCAGGTGTCTAGCAACAATTCGGCCGGGCAGGTGTGTGCCTATGCCGTCCAGTATGAAAGCGAGTGACAAGCCATGAATGTCCCGAGGACTTAAAGGTGCCCAGATGATTCCTATCTCATAGATTCAAACCCCATGTTGCCCCCTTGGCTACGTACCAATACACGTTTCCTAACACCATCTATCTAGCAACTCTATTTACTACAATCCTATAATATCACAATTTGCCTGCACTCTATGTCACAACAACAGCGGCGGCTTATGGCGGCCAGAACCCATCTGTCTAGGCAGGAGGGGCAAAGAGGAAGAGAGGTCCGCCGCGAGTGTGCCCAGAGATCTCAATCCAGGAAGAGGTTAACTAGAATACCACCCACTCTTGAGTCGGTTCCAGCTGGGTCTACTTTAAGTAGGAGGGGGAATGCCGTGCTGGGGCCAGCTCTATCGTGACTCGAGATACCAGAGCCTGTTCCGGACAACTAGGAGCCTGTTCTGGACAACTGGGAGCCTGTTCTGGACAACTGGGAGCAGGGCCTGGAGCCAGTGGATAACAGTATAGACCCCGATGATGGAGAATACGAGGGCCAGAGCCAGGAGAGCCAGGAGAGCCAGGAGGAGAACGAGTTAGAACAGCATGGGGATGATGAAGATCTATTTGCGGAATGGGGGGGGGCACAAAGGCCAATCAGGTATGAGGTCCATAACTCGCAAGCTTCGATACTAACAATCACGCCTGGGAATACCCAGAGTTCTAGGAGGATTAGTTACCCCGGACGGAGAACACCTGCCCTAGTACATATTAGCCAAAATCATTTTTCGATCTGTGGTTCTCTCCCATTTGCCTGCAGTCTTGAATTCACTTGCAACAGCGGCCCTAACTCCAAGCCAGTCAGAGCCAACAACGCTGGAATTGGAGAGTGGAGGTGGAGAGCGGCCCAGCAGCAGACGGAATATGGCCATAGGGCTTGAGGGTAGCATCATGGCCAAAACCTATTCCTTGATATGGGACTGGACGATCTTCGTGAATCCGTTTCCTGACCCAATTACCCTGACCGAAGAAGTCCGCAGGTGCTGAAATGATGCCCGTAGGGAATAGGGTTTTCCCAACTTTGCCAATACTACCCCACACTCAAATGACCAGGGAAGTTAGCCTTAATCAATAACCTACATCTTATCCCCAAAGTAAATAGAGCGGCCAGCGGCCACTGGGTTACATATCCGGTCAAAGCACAGTTCATGCAGATCTCAGTATCTGCATACGGTGCAGAAGGCTATAAAAGAACTCTATAAGCTTGATATTGATGATGCCGCGGTCTGCAGACGATGGGCGAAATACCTGCTGTAGGAGGATAGGTTCACTTGCCCACCAAGGAACTATGAGGGGGCTTTTCAACATTTCCCCTGAATCTTTCAAACCGTAGTAAGACTAAATCCATCTAATTCGGCAGACAGTCAATTTCTCTTAAATTGGTGGCGCCACAGATCCCGGACGCAATATACGCACAATATTACTCTAGCCCTAGAGGGAAAAGCATGATGGATGAGGGGGTTCCTAGGCAAGGTCGATGGTCCGTTTATCTGTCTGACAGCAGCCATATTGTGTCATTCACTGCAATGCTGGCGGACTGGAAACTGTATCGATAATGTAGCTTTCACACATGCCAGTTCCAAAGGTAAGACAAATAACGCTGACTGGCGCTTGTCCGAAGTGTCCGGATCCCTAGGCGCCCATGTGCCCAGGCATGCGGATACTCTTGAAAACCACAAGTACTTAAAGGGGTGATAAGCCGCCTCATGAGATAATAGGCCTGCTAGAACGCCAAATACAGACATGGGACGTGACGGGAGAGGTCTGGCGCTGACGAATAATCGAGCGGATTAGGACAACATTAAAGGATAGAATCGAGAAGAAGCGGGGAAAGCGGGTTCAGAGACCAGGGGGATATTAAAATGATGAGGACGCTTTGAGGCGGTAGTTTTGAATCGATCCGGAGGTGGATGGATCAGAAGCGACTGGCGGCCTCGGAGACGCAGGGAGAGGACATGGTCGGCGCGGACCGCAATGGGATCAAGGGGCGAATCTGGGGGTATTAGCTAATGTAGCTCTGTTATGAGAACTGGGGGACGCGCCATCACAGGTTGAAGAAACTGACCTAGAGGAGGGGAATGCACCTATCAGTATTCTATGATCATATATGTATATTATGAGAGTGTAATAAGGGAAATAAATGATATATGCCAATAGAGTCCGGAAGTGACAAAACATTAAAGTGTGTAGGCCAGTAGGAGGGCGTCAGGCGGGCAATTGTAGGCATGAAAGGCATGGGAGGGTGTCGGGCAGATGCGGAGAAGCTGGGCAGCTGGCAATTGTAGGTTCAGAGGGCAGGGGAATGTGTCAGGTGGACAGTGAGAGGCCGAAGCGGAGAGTAGGGCATCTAGTGGACGAGATGGATTGGGGAAGGAGGGGAGCAAAAGGTTGAGAGAGGAGAACATCCGCCAGATCCGGGAGAATACCCAAAGGGTTCGGGGGTGCGGGGAGAAGAACAGAGCTTGTGAGAGAGTTCGGACGAAAAAGCATATGCGGGGAGAACGTTTACAGTTTTTCTCCTAGTCCTTCTTCGTCCAAACCCCCCCACAAGCTCTGTTCTTCTCCCCGCACCCCCAGAACCCTTTGCGTATTCTCCCGGATCCGGCAGACGAAATCAGGGCAGAACGGGGTATCATGGGAAGAAAGGTGGCGGACAGGGGTGTGTGGGAGAGGGTTGGGAGTAGATAAGTCCCGGCCACAAGGCGCCTGCGAAGAGAAGCCTCCGGACAGGGGCATTCAGGGCTAGGGGAGGAAGAGGTTATGCGCTGGGGGCAGGGTTGCTAGGGAGAACTGCGCCAGGCCGCATTCTGTGCCTCCGGACACAAAGGGGCCATGTCTAGATGAGGCGAGCCCGGGCGTTCGCATCAGGAACTGAAGTTTACGTTATAAGCACCTGGAGCGTCCGGTGCACTGGGCGAACAGGACGCACCAGGACGCAAGGTAATATTTTTGCTGATGTGTCCTCTTCCTGCGAATCCTCTTTCTTGCCGGGTTGCGAGCGTTGGCTGGGCGCTCAGAGTCCGCGCAACCTATCATAGCCTCCTGATCACGCTGGCTTGAGAAATTGATTGGTGTTCTGATAAATGCTTTTTTCCTATCCGCTGGGTCTCTCACAAGCCATGGTAGTTCTCTGCACGACCTCAGAATACGAGCCTTGGGTAGTGGGGCGGAACGTTGCTTACCAGGAGAAACATGTGATATCACATCCGAGTCAGGCACTAGATCTGCAGATAGAGTATTGAATACTGTTTTAGCAAAATCCGATTCCGAGTCATGATGTTAAGTGTCATCAGCTCCCTCTAAACTACATAGATTTCGCCTCCGTCACAGAGTCCTACTACTAGCCTTCGCCGTACAGGGAGTTTGGGCCCTCCAGTGCGCCCGGGGCTTTGCCTCTGTAGAACAGAATTCTGGCTGGCCATCTCACCACGATTGTGGGGTCCTGGTACTAACCTTCGCTGTACGGGGAGTTTGGGCTGTCCGGTAGGCCCTCCGCTTTGCCACTATGGCAGACAATTCTCCCTGGCCACTATTGCCATCACCACTGTCAGTCTCCAGTTCAGTCTCCGGCTCAGTCTCCAGCTCTGCACTGGCGACAGTGTTGGCGTCATCCCTATGATCCCACCCCGGACACTCACAGCTGAAAGGGGACGGCATACCAGGCTCTGACTCCACAATGTGATGCCTGCGGAATAGTAAGTCCCTTGGCTCGGTCGGCCGATATTGCCCCCACCACATCCAAATCTGCGTATCATTATAGAGAACTATCATTTCAGATAGTGGCAGGGGGTCCTCTGGGAAGTCAAGTAGCAAAAGGCTGTCATATTTTATGGCACCAACCAGGTAATGATGGCCGACGCCGCTAATCAAATGGCTGTCAATGGCTCTATGCAAGTTCTCGCGAGTGGGCTCAGTCATCTCTAGCTAGAGGAGGACCGGATATGTCTTCTATTGGACATGCTCCAGCCTGCGAGGCAGCGGGTTGTCTCCACCATATATAGATGGCCTGTCCATCCAGAGGCGAACGCTGCTTGGGCCTTCAAAACCTGGGCTTCATATTAGTACCTTACCATGTAGATTAATGCGGACCATTAGTGGACGAACTTACAATTATTTGCGGGCAAGGCAGAAATAGCGGTAACAGCCTAAGGAAGAGCCGGAGGAAGAGCAGCACCCAGGTGGGCCAGTGTTCTGCCATCCTTTTTTGCTATATCCTTGAGCAGATAATCAAAATATTCAGTAAAACGCAGGCCGGCATTTGTATCTTGCTGCCAGAGGGCAGCTCTACCATTGCTGGCTAGAGGTTCGAGAAACAGCCCATATGCTTGAATTGCCGCCCACTGCTCAAGGGGTGGCTACTGCCCAGCTGCGGATGATTATTAAAACTTTGCCGCTTTGTCAAAATAGCTATAGAATGAATAGAGTATATACTAGCCAGATGATTTTGGTGTTTAGTGCATACGAGTGAGAACTGGTGCTAGAGGCTTGCAGACGGAAAGTGGATGGGGGGAGTGGGTAAGGAGTCCAGACAAGTGTGTTTGATGAAAGGTGGAGCGATGGAAGGGAGGAAGGAGGAAAGCCATTGTTTATATTGGCTGCAGACGCTTTTTATCTGACAAACACTTGTACGCTGTACAAGTAGGAAAGGGTTTGGGATGAAGATGGAGTTGCTCGTTGAGGGTTATATAGGCTTAAAATAGCCTTTTAAGCAGCAGAAGAGCCGCAGGGGTACCCCAAGATTCGCGTTCTGAATGGTGCGAACGCCAAACTTGAAAAGCTTAAACTCCTAGAACCTCGACCACATGAACCTCCTGGCAACCACAAAGACTCTACTCTTTCAAGCTTGAAAGCCATTGGACAGCAACATTCAAGAATCCGCTCCCGCAGCCTGCAAACATACACTACCAGTCACTGGAAACCTTGAAACGGAACTTCATGAACCAGCAAACACAAGGATGATGACCACAAAGTGCCCTTATTGTTGCCGGCGTTATCAGCATGCTGCCGCCTATGAAAAACATGTTCAGGTGGTACATCATGATATCTTACTTGGCCACGGGCAGGTCGCGGACCCCGGGTCAGCAACTTCATCCGTGCGGACATCTTTTATACAGGATGAAACAGGAAACCAGCGTCACACTAGTGCTGTGGGCGAATTCACAGAAGGCTGGGGAAATTCTGACTATGAGTTTGACCCGGCCATTTTAGGCCATGATTTACGGAGTGAACAGGAGAGAGGTGGTGATATAGAGGATGATTCAGACTCGGAGGACATTTCCTAGCAGCAGGATAAATCTATCCCATGGAGTCGGCAAACAATCCCAGGTGCCGGTAGACCACTGGGCGATGTTACTGGCTATGAGGAACTTAACCAGGCCATGCTTGACGAGCTATGGTCCCCATTTTCTTCTGAGTACGACTTCAATTTGGCTAGCTGGTTTGTGCAGAGCAATGTAGCGAAAATGCAGATTGACAATTACTTGGGCAAAGGCTTGGGTGGTATGGAACGCGGATCATTTCGGTCCGCCTATACATTAGAAACACAACTTGAAACTCTAGACCTATTCAGAGAATATTTATCATAGACCAAGGCCACGCTTGAGAGTGGGAAATATTTAACTACATTCTACTTGTTAGACACAGAGCTCCCAGAAGGATAAGGGGGTCAAGTTACCCTACCTCTGCGCACGAACCTCTAAAAAAGACTTAGCAACACCCGTCTCCAGCCCCGACGTTGAGACAATAGGTCACCATAGGTCGTCTGGGAAGTTGCGTCCCCTCACCAAAGACCTGAGTAAAGATGACCCTACTTGCAACACCATATACGTTGTGGCTGTCCGTCCAACCAGTTCCTGTTCGCAGGATATATGAGAGGAGACCTCAGAGCAGCTAATGCAGGTGAAAGCATCTCGATCGGACAACATCGCACAGAGTTACAACCTCTATAAGATTGGATATGGAAAAGTGGATACAAACTCACGGGACGTATCTACCTTAGTTAGGCTTCCTTGGTCTGGAAAGACGCCCAGTAACCAGTAGGAATGCACTATGCTCAGAAAGGGAGTCGGGGAACTCCCAAAGGGATTGTTGGCAAGAGACCAATAACTATAGTCGTAACTATTAATTCGATCGATAGGAAAGAGTCGTGTAATGCCGGTTAAGACAGGGGGAATGCCTCCTGCAGACCATGTCAAAACGGAGCCAACAATATGAAGACTGGCCAGCTTCTATCCCAGCGAATAATTGTCTAACATGCGAACATATGGAGATTATTCGTATCTCTAGTTAGCAACGGATACATGTTCGTATAGCCATCTAGGTTGATGGGCGCTACACCCTCCCCATGAGAGAGGCATACGTGGCAATAAGTTGCGCGAACGAGAGTAGAAAGATAACCGATGTTCAGGGTCAAGTCGGGTTCCCACTTCAAAGAAGTCGAGCTAGGTGAAAGAAAGATACTTAGTTAAAGGAAGATATTATGTAGCCTGCGAACACTCAGACGCGAAATATAAATATCGAGGTGTCTTCGTAGCTGCTGCTATCCATCATCAAGCAACGGAGAAAAGACCTTGACAATATATACACGTTAAACAAATATTTATCGTTTTACCTACTTTACAATTCCATCTTGACCTTCGTCCCCCTAGACGTATTCTCCGAAGTACCAACGAACGGGCTTAGTATATTCGCTTGTCCTTAGAATATTACTACCCCCATAACACTACCACCGAAATATTGTATCCTGTGTCCGCTACCTCATCCAGCAGGCCGCTTACAAAGAACATATGGTATACATACTGATATGTGAATATGATTCAAATGGTAATCAATTATAGTTGTAAATGCACACAGCAGACTGGTAGTGGGAAACTGAGGTATAATAAGTTCGCGATCACGTACCTGCAAAGTACAAAGATCTTTTAATAGGAAGCACTCCCCACTGGCTCAACGGTGGTCCCTGTTATTGGATTGTCTGATCAGACTCATCTCACATACTTCTCTGGTGATAAGAAAGCATGGCCGGTATATGTGACGATTGGCAAGATCCTTTCCTGGATGCGAAACAGTCCAACAAAGATGCCAATCCTAGGACTTGCTTTACTGTCAGTGCCACCAAAGCTCAGTCATGAATCAGTCCACACCAACAAAATCCAGCGGCAGATGAATGCTGATGCTCTGCTAGCTGTCTTGGATCTTATCCTGGCCCTGTTGCAAGAGATGGTGAAAGATAGCGCTGTGATGGACTATGCAGACAGAAAAATACACCTATGTGTTCCAATCTTATCCGCCTGGATTGCCGACCATGCCGAGCATACCACATTGCATGGAATAAGCAGTAAGTCATACCCGCAGTGTGAGGTTCTGGCCACAGAAGTTGGTCAGGATCCACGAAAACATATATGAGCCACGCAACAATGCTTATTATGCCCAAAAGACGTGGGAGTACAAGCAAGCTCAAGACAGCAATATCCCCGACTATTTTCATCAAATTGGGATGAAAATAGACCGCAATGTATTCTCCGGACTCTACCGCGTAAACCCTGCTGACCTTCATAAATCTGACCTTTTACACAACATCTATCCTGGGCTTTTTAAGCATATGATGAAATGGGTAGTGGGGTTTCTGAAAACACCTAAATGGCAGCAAGTATTCGATAACAGCTGGAAAGCATTGCCGTCTTATCAGGGCTTCAGCGTGTCCAAAAAGGCCTATCAAGAGGTCACGCAATGGCAAGGCAAGAAAATGCGAAACCTTGGCTGCTGTATTTCTGCAGTATTTGCATCCGCTTTGCGAAATCCGAACAGCTCTCAGCAGGTGTCTTTCAAGTGGGCATAACAGTGCATCAGCTCACTCATCGATTTCACCCTGATGACTCAGTATTGCAGTGATACGCCAGAGAGACTCGGTTACATGAAACTGTATCTCAGGACCTTTTACAGCACAAGAGATATATTTCTCGAGTTCTGTACAACTAAGACTACAAGGGCACAGGCAGAACGTCAGGATCGGGAATGGAGGGAACGAATTGCCAATGTGGAGAGAACTGCGGTAGGCGTCAGATCTCACTCCAAACAACGTCGACCACTGAGCGAAGCTTGGATTGAAAGGGCCAATCAGTGGGCAGAATTGATACAGTGGGAAAACTACTTCAATTTTATTAAGATGCATTACCTAAATCACTTTGTACAGCATGTCTGACGTTTTGGGTCTGTTCCAATGTATTCCACAGATATCGGCGAGCTGGTACATAGAGAGCAGATCAAGGAAGGCTACCGCAGGTCAAATAGGAATCAAGCCGCACCACAGATCTTGGCACAATACAGTAAGCAACACGCGATTTAAATAAGATTATTGACGATGGAGGCATTACGGAAGGCAGACGATATAGTTGAAACAGGTAACATTAGCGTTTCTAATCAAGAGATAATGATAGAGACCTGCCCAACCCCCCGGATTTCACAGAGAGCCCTCAAAGGGCGGACCCATAACGTCAGAACTGTGTTTGAACTTTGCCTTGCATTAGAGATCCAGTATGAGGACTTGGCTGTGGAGTTAGTTAACTACGTCCACCAGACCATTGCTGATAAACGGCAGCTTCCAGTTGACACCAGCGAATTGAAATTCCTTCCAGCTGAGCAATTCACGCAGCACGACATTCCAGTTCCAGACTTCCAAGAAACTGATATCTTCCAGGTTCATCATGTGCACTGTATGAGAAAGAACTCATTCTGAAACTTCGGTGCTAGAAATGATTGGATATAGATACAGGCTAGCAGACTCAATACGTATGACGAACTTCGCGGACAGGCTGTGGCCCACTTGGTAGAACTTTTCAAGATAAGAAATGTGCGGATGGAGGTTGTAAGCAGACTAGCTGTTGTTCAAGTAGTGGATCTGGTAAATAGTGGTAGATTTAATGAGGCTTGTGGACATATACGGGTCTGCAAGAGGCTCAATGGTCGGGATATGAGGATAATCAATGTTGGAGTTGTAGTTGGGCAGGCACAAGTGGTTTCTTATGGGAATAGGCAATGGCTAGTAAATTACTGGATTGATCTATGGACATTTAATAACATTTATTGAAACTTTATATGTAAATAAACACACTTAGAGGACAGAAAAATCGAAAAACTAGATTGAAAACAAATACCTAATCTAATTTTCAGTGGATGAACCCACCCGGATAGAGAGAATGACGTCTGGGAAACGTGACGGGCCTCCAACCATGACAAAATGAGGTACAAGTAGACGAAGAATGGCTGAATCAGCCCAAGATTAGTGAACACGGTTGGACCGAAAAACAAAAGTTTACGGCATGAGTCTGAATATGCAATGCTGGAAGGACAGCGGGCGGATTTTTCTCCACGTGGAGCAGTAGGTTCAGGATCAAGGATTTAGAAGGTGGAGTAGTATCAAAGACAGTGCCTGCTGGGCGTAAAGAGGCGAAGAAGGTAGGGTAGGAAGGTATGGGACGGGATGGGTATGAAGTACCATTGACGGGGTGTTTAAAGAGGGGGGATGGGTCATGGGGTGAAGGGAAAAGGGCAAGAAGAAAGATAAATGCCATCGGGGGGGAGAGCGGACTGGAGACGGATCTGCAAAGAAAAGAGCAAAAATAAGAGGTTATGGGGTGCAGGACAAACAGAACGGAAAAAGATGAATGCTGTTGGGCAGGGGCGAACTGCAGACGGATCCGCAAAGAAAAGAGCAAATATGGGAGGTTATGGGGTGCATGAAAAAGGGAAGGAGGAAGATGAATGGCCTCATGGAGGAGAGCGGACTGAGTACGGATCTGCAGAAAAAAGAGCAAAAATGAGGGGTGTTGCAAAGCAGTAGACGTGAGATGGCAGCAGATGGGGAATCCGGACGCACTAGGTGTACAGGGCGAGCCGGGTGAACGTTAGGCGTTTGGGCGTGGACGAGATTTGGTGGACGGAGATTTCTTTTTTTACTGATATACAATTCCTCAGAGTTCATCCTGTAGTGTTAGTGGATTCCTAACTTTGTCTGTTGTGGAAACTGGCCTCCTGGAGTCCTCTGGGGAACTCTGTGCATCCTAAATTGCCTATGTGGGAGTACAGGGGCAGGGACATTCTTAGTGTACCCCTGGGTTTTTCCGTGGAGAACAGTTGCCTCCTGGAGTCCCCTGTGGGACGCTGTTCGCTCTATGTTACCTGTGTGGGAGTACAGAAGCGGCGAGATTTTAGCCCCTGCTTAAATCACACATCAGCAAAATATAAAAACCACCCCTGGTCCACCAAGGGGGGTTATGGTCCCCCTGGTCCTCCTGGTCCACCTTGATCCACCCTGGTCCACATTTTCGGTAAAATTTGAAAAAGTGTGGATCAGAATGGATCGGATTTGACCACACTCCGACATTTTCCTGATGCACCGGCAGTCAGATTGAGTCCAGAGGTTACTCATTTGAATCCGCTCACTGAGACAAATCGAATGGTGTATGGCTCAAAGCGGTGGCATGTCTGTAGCTGTCAGCAGATGGAAAGGAGCGATAGCTCACCAGGCAGTCATCCACTTGCATCAGGAAAATGTCGGAGCATGATCCACAGTGGTCCTGAACGCTCCTGGTCCACCAAGGGGGGCTGTGGTCCCCCTGGTCCACCTGGTCCACTCCGATCCATTCTGATCCACACTTTTTGAAATTTTACCAAAAATGTGGACCAGGGTGGATCAGGGTGCACCAGGAGGACCAGAGGGACCATAACCCCCCTTGGTGGACCAGGACTGGTTTTTACATTTTGCTGATGTTGGGTCAGGGAGTACATCATTGGAATCCACCCGCTGAGGTGAATCGAATGGTGTACAGCCTGAAGCTATGGCATGACTATAGCCTTCATTAGCTATCAATAAGCCTCAACACAGTGGCATGTCTGTAGCTGTCACCAGAGAAAAGAGAAGGCTAGCTCCACAGCCAGCAGTCAGATCCAGTCGGGAAGCAGTCTGCTGGAATCCGCTCGCTAAGACCAATTGAATGGTATATAGTCCGCCGGGATAGCTCCCCTATACCTGTCAGCAGATGAAAGACAATGTTAAGTTCTGTTTCTGCCCTATGCCATTGTCAGATATAATGAAGACTGAAGGGGATGATAGTATTGAGAAACCTAAGCACTTGACCTGTCTCTTTAGTCAATCAGATTCAGGGGTTTGTTGGAGGCTAGAGTGGTTACCAGGACAATCAATACACTATGAGATCAGACCTTTCTCAATAGCCTCTTTGGGATAGCAAAACTTTTGGAGGCCGGTAGAGCAAATACTAAGTCCTAGGATCGATGGGGGCAGAAGTTCTGCCAATTGAGATCTGTGGGGCGATTAGATGGGAAACATTCCTATCATAAGGGCGAGGGCAGCTGGTTGCCATTCAACCAGGATCCGGATGCACCAGCCATATGGAGTGTACCTGCCTGATTCAATCCGCCCGGGTGCATGGGCCTTTCACCCAATACACTTTTCTTTTTTTACTGATGTAGGACTCTGGGAGGTGTGAATAGGACTCTGGGAGGCTTGCTTAATTTGTAAGTAGTGCCGAGATTTTCAAACACACCACCCATTCCCCAGTTTAGTTGTGCTTCTGAAAGGCCTCTTTCATCCTTTCTTCAACCAACTCTGTACCTAAACTATTAGTACTTTATTTACTGCTCAGAAAAGCCAGAACTCTGAGGGATCTGAGATGACTGAGTATCAAGAAAGACACAGGCTGTCCACAGGCATTCAGGTATGAGTTCCCTCTCTAAAGCTGACATTAATTGGAGATAGTTGCATTCCACACGATATCTCAGCCTACAGACCTCCAATCAAGACGGGAATACCACCATTGGAATCCCCTTGACGAGGGCATTGATTTGAGCCGCCAAACGTCCGATTTGCACCATTTTCAAGGTCACCTCTTTACACTTTTACACTTAGGCAAAATTTTGGACCTCTGACCATCTGCCCTGGTTACTTAGGCTACAGACTTGCGATTGTCAAGCGGATGCCTGCGTTAGATTCCCCTCCTCGAGAGCATTCTTTAGAGCCTTCCAACGTCCTATTTGCACCATTTTCAAGACCCAGTATTTACACTTTTACACTTGGGCAGAATTTTGGACCTTTGACCATCTGATATGATTACTTAGGCTACAGGCATGCGACCGTCAAGCGGATACCTGGGTTAGATTCCCCTCGTTGGGGGCATTCTTTAGAGCCATAAACGTCCTGTTTGCACCATTTTCAAGGTCACTTCTTTACACTTTTACACTTGGGCGGAATTTTGAACCTCTGACCATCTCACATGATTACTTAGGCTACAGGCATGCTATCGACAAGCAGATATCTGCATTGGATTCCCCTCATCGAGCGCATTCTTTAGAGCCTTTGAACATCCGATTCCGGACGAATTTAAGTTCTATCTTTCAGTAGTATTTTAGTTGCTTAGTTTACCAGTACTTTAATAAACGGTAAAAGTCTTCAATGCCACAAGCCCAGAGCAGATATATCTACAATGCCACAACACCCGGAACTAGTTTAATTTACACAGTAGTTTATGAGTGCGTCCCAGTAGTTTGCCCGTACCCTAACAATATTTTTCACTTAGAATAAACTCTTCCCATTATCTGATCCCTCCCATTCACCATACTGTCACCGCTACCGTCCACCCCATTATTACCCCCAAGATCGATCATGTCTGCCTTGGCCGATCTTCGTCCAGCTCCCGTTTTAGGCCAGCACTATTCGTCCTTCAATGATCTTAAAAAGGCCCTACAAGACTGGTCCATTCGGGAGAAGTTCAGCTATCGTGTTACCAAGCGAGATACCACCCGTGGAATTTATGCATGCAAGGTCCAAGGGTGCCCCTGGAGAGTTCGAGCGAATAAAACCGAGCTGGGAGATATTGTGGTTACTGTACTCGAGGTATCGCATAACTGTATACTGGAACGTACAGCAGCAAATATTCAGTCAACCTCCAGCAAGCAGCAGTGGATCCAAGAAATCCTACCCCAGCATCTTGTCATAACCCAGTCAACAAGTCCACGAGAGATTCAAGATTGCTTACGTCTCCGCTTCTCTGAGATTATTGACTACCAGGTCACTTTGAGAGCTAAAC
>Ga0307507_10004910_pt1 | contig 22868 bp, 12 predicted proteins | sample 7_EM_MG_FD_207223 | JGI IMG/M metagenome (GOLD analysis project Ga0307507, IMG submission 207223) | Populus trichocarpa ectomycorrhiza microbial communities from riparian zone in the Pacific Northwest, United States - 7_EM | ecosystem: Host-associated > Plants > Roots > Unclassified | place...
CAGACAATGAGGCAATATTTATAATCATGTCTAACTTGATAAATGAATTAAGGGGTGCTGAGCATGAGATGATCGATGAACAACAAGTCCAAGCTGTGATCCATTCTTTGCCAAGCAATTGGGAGCACATACGTGTTAACCTTACCCACAATGACAACATCAAGATATTTGATGATGTTGCTCGTCATGTTGAGCTTGAAGAAGATCGACTTCTCGCTGAGAAGCCTATAAACAAGGCTTTCATATCTGAAACTAAGATGCAAGGATCATATGGCTCTAAACATAAGAAGGGCAAATGTAAGAGTCCTAAATATGGCAAGGGAGGAATAGAAGTAAATAGTAACATAAATGCAAACATGGAAAACATGGTGGTAAAAAAGACAAGAATATGAATTGTTTTAATTGTGGTAAACTTGGTCACTTTGCTTGCGATTGCATTAAGCCAAAAACTTAGGAGCAACCGACTACATAACAAGGGATCAAACAACCTTTGTGGAATATTGAATTTTAAAGGAAAGTAGATGCATATACATGAGGAATAATGCTTCTGCTGTTGTGCTTGGGACCGGTACCTGCAAACTAGATTTGCAAGGTGGTCGCACACTTTATCTTCATGATGTACTCTACATTCTAAAAGTTCAATGAAATCTTGTGTCTGTTCTTATTATACTACAATTGGGCTTTTATATTGTGTTTGTTGGTTGTTGTGTGAAAATATATCTGGATATTATTATTTTATGGTTCTGGTTTTGTATTAAAAGATTTTATGGTGTTAGATATCATTAATGTATCTATTAAGGATGATACTTCTATTTATGTTGTTCAAAGTTCGAGCACTACTAATAATAATGATATCATGTTATTCATTATTTGTTTTATAGAATATATTGTGAGTATTGTATAATATAATTTGTTAAAGTATAACGATAGACTTAAATTGACTCACTTATATGAGTAATTACCTCTAACACTTATAAGGCGAGTAAAGATTAGATTATTTGAGTTTTAATTCTCAATAAGCAACTTGGGCATAGTGAGAGCAATTTTAAATGAAAGTAATTGTTAAAAAGTTACATTGGTTGAGACCAAGATGAGGTTCTTAAATAAAAGAATCAACATGAATGAATTCTTATAATTCATATATCTATTATGATTAAAGTCGAGTATGAAATTATTCATCTGCCACTAATAATAGTGAGTAAATGAGAATTTCTGATTTGAAGTCTATGTTTTTGGTGATAAAACTAGGACTCATATGATGCATTTCCTCTAATAAGAAGAGCAACGACATGCACTCTTTGTCTTCAGATAAGAAAAGAGTAAGCTCCACTATAACATGTATTTCATATTACATGTACTGATGACCATTGCAAGAATAAAGAATGAATCCCTGTTTTTTTATTAAGTGAGTCCTGGAGATCATATATAAGATCTCAATACATTACCATTTGTGACTTTTGACTGTATAATAAGGTGATGTGTAAATGATCTCTACTTTAAGAGTATATCCTATGTCATGTAATGATTCAACTTAAATGAATGCTTATAGGAAAACGAGTTAATTCAGATCTGATTGATATGAGAGCGAAAGAAAAAGTAATTTTAGTTCTATACGTGTTACTTGTATTCATTAACCGAGATCATATCACTCAAATAAATTTGATATGATTTAGAATACTTGTAATTGTATAGATGGATTGAGTATGAAATTCTTGGGGGATTAAGTCTTGGAGATCATATATAAGATCTCAATACCTTACCCTTTGTGACTTTTGACTACATCATGAGGTGATGTGTAAATGATCGCTACTTTAGGAGTATATACTATAGTCATGAAATGATTCGACTTAAAGGAATACTCCTAGGAAAACGAGTTAATTCAATGTGATTGATATGAGAGAGAGAAAAAAAATTAATTTTAGTTATATAAATATTACTTATATTCATTGACCAGGATCATATCACTCGAATAAATTTGATATGATTTAGAATACTTGTAATTGTAAGGATGAATTGAGTATGAAATTCTTAGGGGATTAAATTATATTCAATCATGTGTAACTAAAAATGCTTGGGGTATAGTAATACACTTTGAGGAGTAACTAATTATGAGGTTGATATCTCCTATATGGCCTGTATTAGGTTGTTGGAGCTCCTTTCACTGTGTGCTTCAGTCGTATAGTCTGTTTGTCTAGTACAAAATTCCTCTGCAAGTTTGAAATATAATGTATTAGATAGATCAAATCCTTCATGGACGAGTGAGAGATGTTGGTTATTGGGTTAGGCTTGCTCCGTCCATGAGGGATGAGCTTGGTCCAAATATTTAGAGGAGTTACTAAAAGAAATAGCTGCTTCCTCTCTCTCTCTCTCTCTCTCTCTCTATATATATATATATATATATATAGGGACATAACCCATCTTAAGAGGAAAGTTTTTACTTTGAAAGATAATGGTTCTCTCTTTCTATTCTGTTTTCTTTAACTCTCTGAAATAACTTGACAAGATTTACAAAGACGTTCATATTATGAAATATCTTTTTGGTTCTAGTAATCGAAATAACACTAAAACAATTGATCTAGGAACAAGAAAATGAATTCTCAAATCACTAATAAGTTTCCTTTAAATTCTCAAATCATTCGGGGGAGGAATCACCCTGTCCAACTTTTTTCTCTTTAAAATTTTGTATTTTACTTTTGTTTTAAATTTAATTCTTATGTTATTTAATTTCATGAGATGAAATTTTAAATTATAGTTGAAATTTCAAATTTCAAATTAACTACAATGTACAACATAGGAAAAGCACACGGTCAATTGCGAAGTCGCTAAACTCTTTTTACTAATTTAATTCCTTTTGTTACTTAATTATAAGAGATAAAGTCTTAAATTATAATTGAAAAAAAAAAAAAAGAGGATCACTTTGTGAAATTCAAGGAAAACACGCAACCAATTTCAAAGCTAGTAAAAAAAGCTTTCCAGCCCATATATTTTCCTTTCGCATCCCACTTAGTCCTTTTAGCTTTTGAAATTTAAATTTTAGCCTAAAAATTCATTTTTCAATCTCAATGTTTTGGAGAAGAGGGAGAAACTCATTGAAAAATAGTGAAGGAGAGAGAAAATTATCGTTTGGTCACATAACGGTAACAAAAAAGGTGGATCTTAATGTCAACGAGTTTCATTTGATGAGAAAAAGTCCATATTTGAGGTGTTTTGAGGCCTTTACCTTATTGAAAAAAGTAGATTGAGGTTAAGAGATATTTTTTTCTCGGATTGATTTTGTGTTTTTGGTTTGATTTAAAGGTGTTTTGAGTTGAAAGATTGGTTTATTGACATAATAAAAAAATTTATCATGTAGTTTTAGGTAAAAATACGTTGAAAAAATATTAAATAAAAAAATATCAGCCTGATTCTTTGACCACTTATTCGATAGTCAGAAACTAGGTAGGTAGATGACATACCGTCTAACTTTTTTTTCTATAAAAAAAGTGGACAACATGATGTACACTCCTTTTACAAAAAAAAAAAAAAAAAAAGAAGGTCAAGTGCACATAGCCTTTCTTTAAATAGGTTAGGGGCGCTGGGACACTTATGCCCAGGTGTTTGACCTCTATATTGTGGGTTTATTACATATTTTTTATTTATTTTATTAAATTTTTGAAAATAAATAGCTTTAAGATACATTCAAAATATCATCTCATTAATATAAATGTAGTTTTTTTTTTTTGTAAAATTATCTAGCATTTTCTATATGATCCTTTATGATTTTTTGGTGTTTTTTATTTTTTTTCTGGTTTTTTCATGTAAAGTTTGTTTATTATTATCAATTTACTTGATCAAACAGACAATGCTAAATTCTCTATTCATAATAATAATAAAAAATTAAACTAAAAAATATATTGACAACGCTTGTATTTTTTTAAAAATAAAAAATTAACAGAGTGTGGATAAAGTTGAAGTATATAATAATGCATGAAATAGCATAAAAGTAGTTTTTTGACCCGCTCTACATTGCGGGTTAGATCAATTTTTTATAACCTTATAAAAAATATAAAAATGTTAGGAAGTTAAAAGTTTGATGTATAATGGACGAAGAATTTTTAAAATATTAAGATGGTGACATATTCGATGACACATTTTTTTTTAAAAAAATATATTGTGATGCTAACATATTGAATTAACCAGAGCCAACCATGTTTAATTTGCAGAACTCTCGATCTGGGATATGAGCCTGTGACAACACCAGGAAATCCAAATCGAAACAAATTAGGACCAATTCCAATTAACCAAAAATTAAAGGCCTCAAATGAAAAAAAAACGTTAAATTAAAAAAAAAGATAAAACAAATGACTCGAGCAAACCTAGAACAGTAGCTCGCGCCATGTTGCGGTTCGAACCAGTGTTTTTAAAAAAGAAAAAAAAATTCAAGATTCTGGTAATTGACCTGAACGGATCTATAAGCCATACTAAAATAACAATGAATGATAAAATAAAAAAACCCGAGATAACCTATGTCATTTTAAAAATTAGTGAAAAATCATATATAAACAAAAAAGAAAAGCCTAATCTCCAAATAAATCAAATGTTAAAGGATTAAAAAAAAACATGCGTAGGCTTAAGAAAAAAAAACAAATGATTTTTACCTTACACTACGTTGCGAGTTAAATATTTGTCCTCTAACATTTAAAAAATGTTAAAGTAAATGGAGATGATGACATGCTGGATGATATATTTTTTAAAGATAAATACTGAGCAATTAATTTAATTTAATTAAAAAATTCTTTTAAAAGAAGTTAAATCCAATAAAGAACAAAATATAAAAAGACCCGAGATAAACTAGGTTATTTTTAAAGCAATGAAAATCTTATACAACGAAAACTATAAAATCACGAAACCCAATATCTAATTAAATCAAATGACAAATAATAAAATTAAAAAACATGAGTTAAAAAAAAACAAATTAACCTGGAGGAATATCCTAAACATGAGTTAAGTTCTCAAATTCACAATCCGTTAAATCCAAGATATGGAGTAAATCAAGAAACTTAATTTAATGTTGAAAGGATGAAAAAAAAAACAATTTTAAAAACTTGCCAAGGTTAAAAAATAACAATTAAAACAATGAAGGTAAAATCTGATATGTAAATATAATGAAGACGGATAAGATTATAAAAAAAATCAATTCTAAAAACTAATCTAAATAAAATAAATAACAATCAAAATAATAAGGATTGAATCTAAAATGCAAAAAAAATAAAAAATGATGGAGGATAAAATAAAATAAAACTCAATTCTATAAATTAATTCAAATAAAAAAACCAATTAAAAGAACAAAAACCAAATCTCAAGGAAAAAAAATTAAAGGGTTGCCGGGAAGGCACAAAAACCAAGTAAGAAAAAAAAAAGCTAGCTGCTATCATATCACTCAAAATTAAGCCATACATGCCTCTTAGAAAGGTAGCCTCCGCTGTTGCGAATAGAAAAACACTAAAAAAACTGTTTTTTCACAGTTGTGAGCCACCATATACCCTATCTAGAGATGGTGGGGTGACTCACTTGCTAGTGTGTTCTGCGAACACGCTAATAACTTTTTTTATTAGTTAAATTCCTAAATCATCCCTGTCTTTTATGACCACGTGATTATTAAAAAAAAAAATGTTAAATCATGAATGTTCCCTTTAAGCCAAGCCTAAGATTTTAATTTCAAAAAACCTCCTAGACGATAGTTTTTTTTTTTCTAGGTGTGACCTAGTAGTTACACTATGTAAAAATTGAGACACCAAGAAATCTTAAATAACAAATGAATCTAGATAAAAAATTATTTTTCCCTATCTTGAATGATTTTTTTTATGGATAAAATCACCAATTTACTGTTACAATCCAAGTGAATTAAAGTATACCTATCATAGTATTAAGACTCGGCCCGGTTCAAGGCTCGAGTTCCGGGTTTTGACCGGGTTATCGGGTCGGCCGAATCAATTCTTTTTTTTTAAAAAATCAAAGCGCCGTCGTTTTAGTAAAAAAAATAAAAAAATAAAAAAAGTCAATGGATTTGCAACCGGGTCTTGACCGGGTCGCCGGGTCAACCCGCCTGGTCAGCTGGGTCACGCCGGATTTGTTCTTCCTTTATTTTTTCTTCAACCTAGCCCAGTTCCAGCCCCAGATCGGCCGGTTTTCAGGTCGACCTGTTAGACTGGGCCGGGTTTCAAAACTATGATACCTAACCTAGTTTTTCCACACCATGTAGATTTGTTAATACTAGTGTGATGTAGGTTTTTTGTTTTTATAATTAAAATAGATACACTTTAAATTCGATAATCGAGAAAAAGATAAGGTGTTTCTTAATAGTGCAGCACTCCAGCTGTCCTCCAACCCTCTACTGTCTCATTGGTCCCAACCCTAAAGAATAGACGAAAAAGGAAAGTCGGTTCTAAATTAAAGTGACTCCTGAAATTACCAATACAACCTCAAAAGTGCACTCCCTTTGCCTATCTGGCATCCAACAACCCGCTTTTCAATCCAGTAAAAGAAGAGCCTTTTCCACTTCCCAATCTACCACGACTAGTCCACCTCCACTGCTTACGTGCCTGATCTTCATTGGACACATTATACATCTGTCGAGTAGATTGAGCGAGTATCCATCTGATTCCTTGAGCTAGAAAGTGAGAAAGTGACACGTAGAGTGTAGATATTTAGAGAATCAAAAATATCTGGCTAAGTCGTCCACGCTGGCACCTATGCAAGATCCATCCATCTGAATTATGTATAAGATATTAGTCAATTTTACATTTTATTAACATAGTCCATATACTTTTATGTTTTTCAAAAGCCACCCAAACTCTTGGGTTATTAAGAATGCAGTCCTTCCGTCCCTAATATTATAATTTCACATTGTTAAATTAACATTTATTTTTTTAGCCTGGATTTTATGTTTTTACGAAACTTGTCTTCCATTTAGAGACAAAATAACGGTGTTAGAGATGGAGGGATCACATCCCTAACAAGCCCAGAATAGAGGGATAGATTTAAAAAAAATAGAAGTATAAGGATTGCTTTAAAACATATTAAAAGTAGAGGGGTGAAATAAAACCACGATTAACTCATGAGATATTTGCACTTTTTCTCTCCCAAGAAGACACCCTCAAAAACTAATTTTCCTTTCCTTTCCTTCGAACCAAACAAACCCAACCCCTTCCCGTAATCATCTCCAATTTCTTCTCTGAATCCGATCCAATTCCTTTTTCGATTTCTAAAAAAATAAAAATAAAAATAAAAATCCAAAAATTCTCCAATTTCAATATTTTTTTTTCCAACTACCATGGGAGAAGAAGTGAAAATGAGTGAATACGAAATCAACGATGAAGATAACATCAACAGGGACGATGAAAGAATTGATGTGTGGGAGATGGGATTACCTACACCTTATGATCTCACTCCTTTATCACAACTGTTGATCCCACCTGAACTTGCTTCCGCCTTCAACATCTCCCCTGAGCCTCACCGTACTCCGCTCGATGTCAACCGAGCTTCCCAGAACACTCTCTCCAATCTCCACGGTCATTTAAACGCCCTATCGTCTAACAATTTCAAGTCCTTCAACGAAACGACAGGTCAAACGCACGACCCTATGGTAGTCGAGTTAGAGGAGGAGGAGGAGGAGGAGGAGGATGTGACCGAGGCGATGGATCGGGACGGGTCCGGATCCGAAGCAAGGAAGTTGAGGAGGATTGATTCTGAAGAGGCGGATTCAGCCTTGAGGACTGAGAACTGGGTGGATGACCCGTCATCTGCTGCGGCGAGGACTTTGAAACGGCCACGGCTGGTGTGGACCCCGCAGTTGCATAAGAGATTTGTTGATGTGGTGGGCCACTTAGGGATGAAAAACGCGGTCCCGAAAACAATTATGCAGTGGATGAATGTCGAGGGTTTGACTCGCGAAAATGTAGCTAGTCATTTGCAAAAGTACCGGCTTTATTTGAAGAGGAAACAGGGGTTGTCGAGTGAAGGACCCTCTGCTTCTGATCAGTTGTTTGCGTCCACTCCAGTGCCGCAGAGTTTGCACGAGAGCGGCGGCGGAAGCTGTGGGGGTGGGAATTTCGGAATGCCAATTCCAATGCCTTATCATCATCCCGCCACCACGGCTGGTGGGATGATGCCAATGCCGGTTTATGGACATATGGGGATCCAAATGGTGAATGATCATGTTCATAATAATAATAATAGCAATAATTATCAGCATCAGCAAGTTAGTATGAATAGTCATCAAAATGGGTATAATGGAAATGTTGCTTTGCTAATGGGGAATAAGCATGTTCATAATAGTAGTAATAAGCATCAGCATCAGCAAGTTAGTACGAATAGTCATCAAAATGGGTATAATGGAAATGTTGCTTATGGACATATGTTTCAGCAGAGGGATTGGAATGGGACTAATTATGGTCCATACTCGCATCATCCTCATCATGCAGTATCTAATGATAATATGTGATGTTGGGAGGAGATATTTTTTTTGGAATTCTATAGGAGAAGAGGTCAGTGCTGCTTTCAGTTGGATTTGTTGGATATAAATTAGTTGTCAATTTCTGTTATTATCTGTCTGAAAGTGTATTCATGAATTAGAAATGAAGCTCTGTAGCTTTAAATTAAAGTATGACTTGGGAAAAATTCTAATTTTGAATTAGCCCTTGTTAGTATTTGATTTTGATGAGTGTGCATATATAGAATCGGCGGAGCTTGCTTTTCATTGCTTAAAGTCACTTGTAGAACAGGTGCCTTCCACTGCAAATGCATTGCACCAGGGACCAGTGCTTTAAACTGGTTCTTCGTCAATTGCAATATTTCTTCAAGGTCACAATTGATGCTATTCCTAGGTTTGAGATACTCCTTGCAAATGTATTCCTCAACATGCCTTTGTGTTTTACTTGTTTGCTTTACAATTGATTTTATGAACACCAATTTATCAAATGTATCAATTGTCTGTATCAATGGCAATTAACATGTACCATTCACCTGAAGCCTTAAAACATTTGATGGATGTATTTGAGCACTCATTTTCCTCCAAACAGACATCTAGAAGACCAAGTTAACTATACACTCATCTTCTTCCAAATCCTCAATCCCAAGCTAGTTGGGGTCAGCTATATATTTATTTTCACATTTTATTGGAGCCTCTAATTTTTTTGGTAGAAAACAACTAAGTTCAATTTATGAGCTTTTTAGCTTGCACTTTTGTCTGCGTGCAACGAGAATTTGTGTTTAAATTCTGTTGTGAAAACTGAAGAGGGTAAAAAATATGTACACTGTTACAGGTTCTAATTGACAGGGAAGGAATCCCCCTCTCCTTTAACTCCTAAATGTGCACACAAACAATCACCTAGAATATCTAGAAATCTCAAATTTTAAGATACCATCACATCAGGTAGGGAGATGGACATACAATGTCATCCTCTATCAAGCCTGCACAAATACTTCAAGATGATAATACCACAACATTATGCTTACACTCTGTGCACTTGCAAACTGTTGGCTGATAATAATTGTTGTAATTGGGGGAGTGAAGGAGTCGTATATTTAGGGTTAATGTGCATGGCAGCATCGCTTTTAACCTGAAAAATTAAACCTGTTCTTGAATACTTAATACTTGCATGGCCATGATCTGTAAAGAGTTTGAATGCGAAACAAAAAAATACAACTTAACTAGATGAAAGCTTGTAGATATCTGTCAATTTGAATACAACTTAACTAGATGAAAGCTTGTAGATATCTGTCAATTTGCACCCTTGAACTGACGTAGGCTCTTCTATATATACCGGAAGGTGCATGCTGTTGCATCTGTCATCTTCCCACTTTTATCTCGAACTTTTTTGGTTTGCCTGTATGTATTTTATATGATGTTCTGTATTGATCTGTATGTAAGGTACTTTTGGGTTGACAATTTTTTCTTTCTCGTTTTTCATTTTCATGATGTTATTATGTGATAGTTTATGTGCAGAATGATTTAGTGCGCTTAGAAGTTTGCTTTTCTTTCTCTATGACACAAGTCAGGTACTAAACTTTTTCCAGCAAAAAAATTGGTATTTTAATTTCCAAGTTTTGATCAGTACTTGTGCTAGAGTGGTCTTTATTCATTTTCTTTTATTTTTCTTGTATTGAGAATGAATTCTAGAGCCTAATTTGCTGACTAGTGTGATCTCTTTTGAGATGGTTTTGATGCCCTTTGATTTTTAGACTTGTAGTGATGTCGAACTTACAGGTTTGCAGTCCACCTATGTTTCGATAAGGTCCCCTTTATTTGTTCTAAGATTTACATCCCTGGTAGTTGCACACTTTCTGTTATGGTGCTTTTAGCTGATTGGCTAGAGAGGTGTTGCAATTAACATTATTTCTTTTTCCATAGATTCTGGAGATTGAGTAACCTGGCATAACTGTTGGAAGTTGCAGAAATTTAAGCACTTCACAAAATTTAGAGGGTTTGCAGGAAGAATTGTGTGGAGACATATCCGAGGCATATTTCCAGAGATTGTTACTGTTCTGCAGGGGTCAGGAAAACTTGCAATCCTTTTTTGAATATATATCTCATTGTACTTACCTGATGGTAGCAGGAACCTCAAGATATTACTTATCATTGCTTCCATGATGATAAGTAATAGCTCACATTCTTTACTTGTTCTTCAATTGATATATGCTGAATAAAGTGTGTATTATTGGATGTGGCAAACAGTTTTCCAGGGCAACATAGCAAATCTATAAAGGAACACTAAGCAAATTCAACCTAACATGTGATAATGTTTCAAAATCCAATACACTCGTGTTTGGACAATGAATAATTATATGTTCATATCAAAATTTTATTTTTCAAAGCTTATGTGGTTGATGATTGGTGATAGAAGACTTAATACCTGTAAAACAGTCTCTTATAATAGGGTTTGAGGACTTTCAGATAATGAAGTTAGTAACTTTTAAGAAAAAGATTGCAATGAGCGAATGAACTTTAAATTTTAAGAACAAGAGTGGTTGTTCTTGTTTTGGTATGATAAATGCTCTAGGATTTTAAAGTATTACTGTCTAGAAAATAAAAATTATGAACCTTTTATCTGGGTGGTTCAGGAGGTATTTATAACCCTTAAACCTTGTCGTTTTATTGGAGTGGAGGGACTGAAGAGTCATTTTTTTTTCTTATAGCATTAATGAGGGATGCACATTCCTTACACAATATTAATAAGGGATAAATATCTCTTACACTATTAATGAGATGAAAATATGGTAGGCTATTGAGAGATTTTTTTATACACTTAAAGTGTAGGGAGATGAATATCCTTGATATTAACATTTCATGTTAAAAGTCATAAGAATAAACAAACTGAGCTCTATGGTCGGACATGAGAGTTATGATGATCTCAAGACCTTTAGCTTTTTGTGCTTAGCACACTGTCATGCCCACAATTAATTGGTATGGTAATGAGCCAAATCCATGCCCAATTAGGCTTAGCATATAGCAAAGCCCAAGGTCGACGAGTTTACATGCCCATGCACAAATGGGCTTGGCATGCGACCAAGCCTAAAGGCGACAAGTCTAGATACCTACGCCCAAATAGGCTTGGCATGTAGCCAAGCCTAAGGGTAATAAGTCTGGCAGTTCACCAGACCCATGCTTAATAGAGCTTGACGTACAACCAAACCTAAAGGTACTAGGTCTGGCACTCATTAGATCCATACACATTTGGGAATGATATGGTGCCAAGCCTATAAATGGTAGGTCTGACAACTCGCTTGATTCATGTCCACATGGGTTCGATAAATAACTGAGTCTAAAGGTGTTGGGCTTGGTAACTTGTGAGACTTATGGCCATTTTGGCTCAGTAAATAACTGAACCCAATGATGTTTAGGTTTGACAGCTCGCCACACCCATGTCCGCTTAAGCTCACCACGTAGCTGAACCTAAAAACATTGAGTTTGACAGCTCATTAGACCCATGTCCGCTTGGGCTCAGCACGTGGTTGAACTGAAGAATGTTGGGTCTGATAGCTCGCTAGACCCATGTCTGTTTGGGCTTAACACGTAGCTAAACCCAAAGATATTGGGTTTGGTAGCTCGCTAAACTCTTGTCCGTTTGGGCTGAGCACGTAACTGAACCCAAAGATGTTGGGTCTGACAGCTCAATAGACTCGCATCTGCTCGAGCTCAGCTACGTGTGAAGCCCCAACAGACATGGGTTTGGAAAGCTGACATACCCAACATCATTAAGGTTAACATGTGGCTGAACTTATAGATGTTGGGTCTGGCAGCTCGTCAGACTCATGTTAGCTCGGGCTCGGCAAGTGGTTGAACCTAAGAATGTTGAGTCTAACATCTTATTAGACCTATGCCCGCTTAGGCTTAGCAAATGGCTGAACTCAGGATTGGGTCTGGCAGCTTGTTAGATCCATGTCTGCTTGGGCTCATTACATGATTGAACCCAATATGCTGGGTCTAGCAGCTCGCAAGATCCATGTCTGCTTAGGCTCAGCAGGTGGCTGAATCCAGGTTGTTGAGTCTAGTAACTCACCAAACCTATGTCCGTTGGGGCTCAACCTGTGGCTAAACCTAGGATATTAGGTCTGACAACTCGTCAGACCCATATTTGCCCGGGCTCAACACTTAGTTGAACCTAAAGATGTTAAGTCTGACAACTTATTAGACCTATGTCTACTTAGGTTCAATATTTAGTTGAACCCAAGGACGTTGGGTCTGGCAACTTGCTAGACCCATGCTTGTTTAGGCTCAACACTTAACTACATCCAAGGATGTTGGGTCTGACAACTCGCTAGACCTATAACCACTTGAGCTTGGCTCATAGTAAAAAATATGGGGCCTGGAAGTGACATTGACCCATGTCTTTCAGGCCTGACATTTTGCAAAGCTTAGGGATATTGGATATGGATGCAAGCTTTACTCATTTATCATTGGGTTATCACCTTGCCTTTGTATCTTCTAAATAAGGACTTAAGCTTAACATAATTTTTCAAAATATATTGAATCGGTAGCCTCCTAACTCTTTGTGTATTGAAAACATAAAGATTTGAAAGGTTTTTAGCTTTTAATGATAAACTTTTTACCTTTTCCATGTGATAAGGATTCTTGTGGCTATGTGACTTTTCTTAATTGAAAAGGAGTCTATTGGGAAGAGAAACGATGACGTGCTTTTAATATAGTAATTGGTTAGGTTTTTGAAGATATCCGGTGACATCAAGGATTATTCATTCAACGACGAGGATGAAATGTTATTTCTTTTATAACCCTGGTCACTCTCACCTCCATTCTTTTCTTTTATCTCCACTCTTGTAACTTCTTTGTAAAAACAAATTGTTAAAGAAGCTTTGAATGAAATTTGTTTTTATTTACAAAAAGAAACTCTATTGTTTTAGGTATTCCTCACATTAAACTTTGTTATTCTTCATTCTAGTTATTTAGTCAGAAAAAATGGATTCTATAAGAGTTAGGTCCAATCTTAAGAGTAGAGATGTTATTTCTTCCAGCGGTGAATTTAGCTTCCATCTAGAAACTGAAGGAAGTAGTAGAGGATAAGGGCTCATTAGACTAGACCCTAAGACTAGAGGGGATGAAACTTTAACATTCATCTCTGGAAGAGGGAAGGTAATTCCTAACCCTAGAAAAGTCCCTCCTCTATTGCCTTTAAAGAATCCTAGAAGAAAGAGAGACTGTCTCAAACCCTTGAAGACACTGAGCCTAACACCTTAACAATAAAGCATGTGACCTATGTAAATGGTCAGCATCTAGGAGAACATGTGGCTAAATTGCCTTCAAAGACTAAAAGGATTAGCCAAACGACTATGACCATCTCTTAAGAGCGTTGTGAGATAATTGTCGCCTTCTGTATGTATGAGTTAGGGTATTCTCTCTTTAAGGGTTCATAAGGGAAGTCTTTTGTTATTACAGGTTGGATCTAGGCTAGTTACATTCTAATGGATGAATTATCATATCTGCTTTTGAAAAGTTTCTTAGGCTCGTTAGACTCGAGCCTACTATAAATATCTTCAAGATTTGTTACAATTTGATTGGTGGTGCTGATGGTGGTAACGACATACGCTGGTTTTAATTGGTATAATTTGATTGGTGCCACTACTTTTGTGGAGTTGGAGGCCAGAGCTAGTGGGGGAAGGCATTCTCTCTTGGTTAGGGGTCAAACAAAGTTTATCCCTTCTAAAGTGATTGCGAGTACTATTTCCCGTTTCAAGAGAAGGAGGGTCTTACCCCCGTGGAGTTTACTGTTGTAGCCTTAGCCTTTCATATTACCTCATTGCTAATGCCCTCACCATCGCTTTCAACCGCAGAGACCTTTTTGGCTGCTAGGATTTCTGCCTATGGGGCTTTACTAGAAGTTGGACAGGTTGGGCTCGAGATGTTTTTGTTGACCTTGTCCTCAATCGAGCCCTTTCTTACCTTGAATGGGGATGAAAAGTATGGCATGAAGTTTATTCTTGATGGGAAGTCCAACTTTAAGGTTGAAGACTTAGAGGTGTTGAAGAGCTTGAAGAGGCTTTTAACCATTCCTTCAGACGTTCAAGTGATGTTTGATGAGAGCTATAACCATTATTTCACCTTTACTGGATAAATTACTCTCTACATAAGAACCAACTATTGTCTGCTGTACTTATTTTATTTTTAATAATCATCTTTTTATCTTTGGTAGACTTTTATGACATGTGCCCACTCTAAAAGACATTGGATGGTTGAAAGGTGCCAAATGAGAGAGGCCATTACCAAGCATAAGGCAAACCAGACTACTTTTCAAAGGCTGAGGGTTGAGAAAGCTGCAACGGAGGTTGAGCCGCGAGAGCTTAAGATAATAGCGCTAAAGAAAGACATGAGAGGTTAGGTCCTTCAATTGAACCCCACTGAAAGGGAGCTTTGCCTGGCTCGTGATGAAATGGCCTCCTTAAAATAGAGGATGATTGAGATAAGGGCATCATAAGAGACTTTGAAGGCCTAGCTCCTTATAGCTAAAGAAAAAGTCCATAACTCTCGTAAGCGGATGAAGGCTTTGAGGAGTTCTAGGAGATATTTGAAGGGTCTCCAGCGCTGAAGGAGATGGTTGGAGACAAGATTTTCCTTGCCATGTCTATCCTATATTTCTTTAACATGTAAAGGGGAATTCAAGTGGAGAATGTGTCAGTCCGAAACTGCACTCGAGAGTAGGAGATCTGAGATCAACCCCTGACGAATTGATAAGAGGCCTCTAGACATCACCTAGAGAAAACAAAAATGTATTTTTGTCATTTTGAATAAGTCATACATATATTAAAAACTTATATTCTTATTCTCATTGACTATGATACTTTTTCAAATAATCAGAGTGTCAAGCGTGAAAGAGACTCTTTCATATCTTGTAAATAGAAGGTGTTTGGCTTTACCACCCTTGTAAATTTGAATGTACCATCCCATTTTGAGGCCAACTTGCTCTTACTTTCTCTATTATTCGTAACTTCTAATTTCCTCAACACCAAATCCCCAAACATGAATATTTTATTCTTGACTCTAATATTATGGTACTGAGCTATTTTACGTCGATAAACTTCATTTTTGATCATCGCAGTCAAATGAGATTCTTCTAAGAAATCTAGATTAACCCTAAGGCCTTGTTAATTGCTAGCTAAGGTATAATGGATGACTCAATGACCTAGGCACCAATCTTAGTTGGGATTATGGTCTCAATTTCAGAGGTTAGGAGAAATGAAGTTTTTCTAGTAGACGTCCTCTAGGTAGTATAAAATCTCATTTAGCAGTTCTACCCACTTTAATCTAGCTTATGTTATCTTCTTTTTAAGCCCATTGAGAAGGACCTTGTTGGTGAGTTCAACTTGACCATTTGTCTGGGGGTGAGAAATTGAGGATAATTGATGTTCAATGTGAAGCCTTTGACATTGCTCTTTCATCTTGTAACTATCAAACGGTGTCCTATTATTAGTGATCAAGATTTTGGTAATTCCAAATCTATAAATGATGTTCTTCCACAAGAAAAAGATGACATTATTAGTGGTGATATTTGCCAAGGTTGGCATTTCATGAAAATTCATTTTTTTTTCTTAATTTTTTTTTTATGTTTTTGGATCGTTTTGATGTCAAAAATAATTTTTTTAAAATAAAAGATACCATTTTGATGCATTTCCAAACGAAAAGCACTTTGAAAAGCAACTACTATCACACTCCCAAATACCCCCAAAGTAGTCTACGACTACCAAAATGAACTGTCTATTCCATGTGGCCTTTGAAAAAGGACCCGATATGTCCATCCACCACGGGGCAAAAAGTCACGAGGAAGATATTGTTGTCAACTATGTAGAGGGTTGTTCAGAGACTAATGTAAACTTATGACATTGATCACATCTTTTCAGCAAGTTATCAGCATCACCTAGGATGACTAACCAGTAAAATCCTGCATTGGTGACCCGAGCAACAAGAGTTCTAGAACAGGTGTGAAAACCATAAATTTCTCTATGGATTTACCTTAAAACATAAGTGCTTTCTCTAAGGGACAAGCAGTTTAACAAAAGAGCCAGAGCAAATCGTCTATATAAGAATGCTTCAACCAAACAATACCTTGTTGATCGTCTAATTAAACAAATGATCTCATTTCTGTCCAGGAGAAACTCCTAGTTAGCAGATAATCTTTGAAGGGAGTTCTCCAATTGTTCTCTGTGTTAATTGGGTTGGCCACTAAGCCTTCCTCTATGCTTAGTTTTTCTAAAATTTTAATTCATACATCCAGATAGAGTTCAATTGAATTGGAGCTTGCTAGTTTGGACAATATATCTGCCTTGCCATTCTTATTTCTTGGAATTCTACAATTGAAATTTATTAGCCTTCGTATTTTTGCGAGAACGACCTTTAGAGGGACTAGAAAATCATCAGGGTTGATAACTCTGTGTCATTTTTCCCAGCATTCTCTGAATAATGTAATTGTCTCCTGGTTAAAGAGACAACTTGTGGTTGAGAAACTAAGATTAAGGGTGTTATCTCATGTGTCAAGACTCGCTAGGCTTGATTTTTCCCTTGAGTGGCCATCCCTACCTCCGTAAAGAGCCAAACCTAATTAAAGAATTGTTGAAGCTCTGATGGAGCAGATATGACAACAATTATAGGGAGGTATATGACATGTCCCATCCCAGATGTGTCTTGATTGTCTGCCATGAAGTGACTTAGAAAGGTTAATAACCAAACTCATAAAAGAGTTGATGACTCTTTGATCAAGTCTCCTACATACAGTGCCAAATGATAATGTTCTAAAATCCAGTATGCTTAGGAATGATGGTTTTTGGTGTTTGGACAATGGGTAATCATATGTTTATGTCAATATTCCATTCTACAGAGCTTATAAGGTGGGTGATTGGTGGTAGAAGGCCTAATACCTGCAAAACAATATTTTTTTTATGGGGTTTAGGGACTCTCAAATGATAAAGTCAGTAACTTTTAAGAAATAGATTGCAATAAATGGGAGAATGAACTTTAAATTTCAAGAACAAGAGTATGTATTCTTGTTTTGGTATGATAAATACTCTAGGATTTAAAGGTATTAGTGTTTAGAGAATAGAAATTGTGAACCTTTTCTTGGGTGGTTCAAGTGGGTATTGATAACCCATGAACCTTGTTATTTTACTGGAGTGGAGGGGATGAAGAGTCATTTCCTCCTTATAGCATTAACGAGGGATAAATATCTCTTATACAACATTAATGAGATGAAAATATGGTTGGCCGTTGAGAGATTTTTTTTATACACCTAGAAGTGTACGGAGATGAATATCCATAACATTAGCATTTCATGTGAAAAGTTATAAGCATAAACAAACAGAGCCTTATGGCCAAACATGGAGACTATAATGATCTCTAGACCTTTAGCCTTTCGCTCTTGACACACTATCAAACCCAAGGTTAATGGGTATGGAAGCGAGCCAAATTCATTTCCAATTGGGCTTGGTATACAATTAAGTCCAAGGTTAACAGGTCGAGAGGGTAGCCAAACTCATGCTCAAACGGGCTTGGCGCATAGCCAATCTAAGAGCGATATGTCTGGTAGTTTGCTAGATCCATGCACATTTGGGCTTGGTGCACATCCAAGTCCGAAAGCGCTAGGTCTAGCACCTCACCATGCTTGCATTTGAATACCTCTTTTACTTCTCTATCTTTACTTCTAATCCTTCATTCATTTCTAGTTGTCTTGAAACTTCATCAACTATCTTAATTAGCTTCGTTTACTTGTATTTATCCTAAAAGTTGATCTTTCATTTGAATTATTTATAAATCTTGTTGGAAATATTCGTCATGGAAGATTCTAGAGTTAGTTTGATGTTCTGTTATCGCACATCTTGCATCTTTTATATATATATAAAGAGTGACATGTTTAAATTGAAGTTTACTGTGATGAGGGCAATAATAGATTTGATTTTCCTGTCGTGAAGTTGAGTTGTAGGAATTAAATACCTAGCTTGAAATAAAGGCACTACGTATTAGGTGGGATTATCAACTTAGAGGCCTGTCAGAAATATTTGAATAGGCTTGATTTAATGATGGTTGCTGCATGCACGAAGTTAAATGTATGAAAATATATAGTAATCATTGATCTAATATGCATATTTAAGCCGTGGGAATTTTCATAATATGCATGAAATACCGCTGCTCAAGGATTTTACAGGGTTGAACTTCCTACTTTGACAGAAGAAACCACTTGTCTGATGTGGATGATTGATATACAATGGCATCAAAATGACAGTGCAGGATCACCCATCTCTTTTGATTCTGAAGACTTTTTTAAGTCGTGGGGGATGGCTCTACTATGTAATTGCTCAATTGCTGATTTCTATTGAGATGTTTTATGTAATTCTATTTTAATGAAAGGCCGGGCATTCTGAAAGTTATCTGTCACTGGTTTCCTTTTCTTTTTCATGATAATGCTAAGTGCAATATAGTTCTTCTAGGTTTTTCTTTTGGAATGTTGATTTGGCATTGCAGCTGCTGAGAGTGCTAAAATAAATCTCATCTAAGTGAAATGTAATTTAATTATAGCAAGGCTCCTCTCGTCTTCCTTTTGCACCACTAAGAACTATGCATGCCTAACGAACAGATAGTGTTCTACGAGTTTGTTTGGCAACGTGGTTGGGCGTGTTTTTATCAGTATTTAAATTTTTTTCAAATTAATTTTATTTTTAATATATTTAGATGTTTGCTGATGTTAAAAATATTTTTTTAAAAAATAAAAAATATTATTTTAATATATTTCTAAACGAAAATAATTTTAAAAACAACTATAATTATATATAATATTAAACATTAAATATATCAGACTGTGCTTCACCAATCTTTTTCGGTGTCAATCAAAAGTCAAAATAATCATTAGCAAGAACTGGATTGTCAAAATTTTGTTCTAAATGTTGGCAGTTCGCAATGACATGGGATGATGAAAAGGGAGGGTGCTTTTAACCAGAAATTCTAATTTTTTGCCTGAACAAAATATTAAAATCTAGGTGTTTCCACTTGGTGGTTTCTATTTCAAACCCAAATGAAAGAAAGGGAAGAAAAGCTGCTTCCATGCAATAGTACTTACGTGGATTGTGTTTATAGATTGGCAACGCAATTCTTAAGACGGAATGGTTGAAATATATCAAAAAACATACATGAAACATATAACTTCAATTATCTTTGGTGTCAATTAATAAAAGAATGTGTGATTCTTAACCAAGAATTTGGGAATTTTTATTTTTTGGGGGATGAAAATGACGTGTTTGATTTTTGACGAGCTTTTAGATACAAGCAAGAATACCTTGTTTAATTAAAAAATTAAAAATATATATTATTTTGATGTATTTTTAAATAAAAAATATTTTAAAAATTAATTATTATTATATTTTTAAACATCCCAATATTAGCCGATGGCAACCACTTAGCTAAGAAAAGAAAGGTGGATACTTTTAACTTCTAATCCAAGTTTTTTTTCTGAACAGCAAAATTTTTTAAAGTTGATGGGAGGAGAATCTGGTAAAGGATTTGGAGAATAAAGAGAGAAACGTGCCCACTAAAATTTGGTGAAGGATAACGAATGAAGAGTCACTTTATGCCTGTTCTTTTGTTTTTCAATACAAGACTGGAATGGTGTCGGAGCAAATTGCTTTCGACAACGAAAACTCCCTTTCTTAACTTACATGTACGGAACCACTGGGGCAAATACGCGGGTCATGATTTTGTTTTCCTGGATAGCAAAAGAGGTAAATGGTTTAGATCATCTCCTTGCATTCTCTGCCGCAACAGCAGCAATATAGCGAAGAGCTCTTGCATGAATATCCGTCAACTAAAGAAGCATTTAATTGGCAGGACTATCAAAGGTTGGCCAATAATAAAATATAAACAAAAACATACTAACAGGATGAGGGTATTAAGATCAATTAAAGGAAAATAGAGGCAAGCATAGATGATCATGCAATTGCCTTTGGCAAGATTTAATTGCACAGCATAACTACAAGCTACCAAGAGAAAAAATTGGAAAAAAAAGAAGAGGGACCACTCTGCATGAATATTATACATATATCAGCAATAGCTGTTCTAATCATGCTTATATATCAGGTGGCTTCCTCTATCCAACTGCACCCCGGAAAGTTTTTCAGCCTTTTACGTTTCATCATCTTCTTAGACCTTGATACGTTTTCCCAGCTACCAGCATCAGCATACAAATTTGACATAAGCATATTATTCCCAGCATTCTCAGGCTCAAGCTCAGCCAAATGCCTAGCTGCTACCTCAGCAAGACCTATATCCCCATGATTCCTACATGCCCCTAATAATGCTCCCCATACGAATAAATCAGGCTTAACAGGCATTTTCTTAATCATATCATAAGCCTCATTAAGATTTCCAGCCCTACCAAGAAGATCCACCATGCATGCATAATGCTCTAATCTTGGAACAATCTTGTACTTCTGTTGCATCAAGAGAAACAAACTTTGTCCATGTTCAACCATTCCAGCATGACTACAAGCAGTAAGGACAGCCGTGAAAGTCAAGTGATCAAGTTTATTTCCCTCTGATTTCTCCATTTGATCAAAAAGCTCAATTGCTTCATCACAGTAACCATGATTTGCATACCCAAAAATCATCGAATTCCAAGTAACCGTATTCCTCTCAGGCATCATATAAAATAGCATACTTGCTTCTGATATAAAACCACATTTGGCATACATGTCAACAAGAGCACTTCTTACATATATATCATCTTCAACTCTAATCACCACTGCATAGCCGTGTATCTCCCTCCCTCTCCTTACATTAGCCATGGTCGCGCAAGCAGCCAAAACAGTACTAATTGTAGCAGAAGTTGGAAGAAATCCCTGGCCCAACATCTGTTTAAATGCATCAAAAGCTGCCTCGTTACGAAAATTTTGCACCAATCCTGATATAACCGAAGTCCAAGAAATCACATCAGGCTCTACTCCATTGCTGATCATCAATTCAAACATCTTTGAAACCATTGCATCATCACCCTTTTGTGCAAACCCCGAAATCAAGCTATTCCAAGTTATTACATTAGGCTTGATACCCAATTTTTCCATTTTATCCATCAAAGCAAATCCTTCTTTAGCAAAACCATGTTGACCATAACCCGAAAGCATGGCATTCAAAGCCACCAAGTCTTTCTCCACCATCCTATCAAACACTCGCCGTGCCTTTTCAACTTCTCCACATTTAGAGTACATATCGATCAATGAACTAATAACATAAACATCCGATTCAATCGAATACTTCAAAATCACAGAGTGCAAAATCCTCCCAGTTTGCACATCATACACATGACCACAACATTTGAGTACGCTAGGAATAACAAACTTGTTGGCCCCTAAACCCTGCTTTTGCATTTCATAGAAAACACTCAAAGCTTCTTGAATAAGCCCACGACGAGAATAGGCCCCAATGAGCACAATCCAACGGCGGATATTTGACTCGGGAATTTTGTCGAACAACTTGCGAGCGTCAGATAACTGCTTAGTTTCTACATAGAAAGAGATGAGTTTGGAGGCAAAATGGGTCAAACGAGCTAAACCGTTAATGATGAGATGAGCATGAAGTTTTTTCCCTTGCTGTAATGCTCGATCACGACCGTATGTTTCGATGAGATGAAAATAAGTTTCCGATGATGATCGAAATGAACGGCGTGATATGATTAGGATGGGAAGCTTATGGTGGGATTTAAAAAATGCTAAAGTTCCCTTGAATTGGTAACGGGAAAGAAGCAGGCACATTTCAGATTTCTCCTCAGCTTCTCAAATCCCAGTTCCAGTGCATTTCTTCCTCGAGGCAATAGAGGATTCTTGTTGCCCAACAAGCGACCTGTCGTTCCTTGTCAAACTTATAAAAGTTATTTAAAGGAAGCTGCAAGGGAGAGCTTGGTGTGTGGACTTGCTAGTATTTTTGTATGAAATAATTTTGAGATTTTAAAGATATTTGTATTTATCTATTTATAGAATGTTAAATGTAAGAAAATTTAACATTTCTTGGGACATTAAACTTTTGAAACTTTAGGGTATGGTTTTGAATATGGCCAAATCACTTGCATTTCCTCTTCCACTTTGGACAGAAAGGAGGAGCAAAAGGTTTTACAAGAACAAATGACTTGAGGAGGTATCTTGGGGTGGCTCTGATTCATGGAAGGATAAAAAATGCGCTTATAAGATATATTGTTGATGAAGCACAGCAGAGATTGGCTGGTTGGAAGGTGGACAAGCTTTCATTGGCTGGAAGAGTTGCTCTTTGTCAATCGGTCATTCAAGCCCTGCCTTTGTATACAATGCAATCTGCAAAGTCTTCCAAAATCTACTTGTGAGGATATTGAGAGGAT